>SL_8KL_010_SEDDRAFT_10001553_pt1 | contig 19907 bp, 20 predicted proteins | sample SodLakKL_010_SED_4_FD_11160 | JGI IMG/M metagenome (IMG submission 11160)
ACATCTTCATTAGTATGGGAATCAAGATTGGATTGAACATTTGATACTTCTTGATCAGTATATTCTTGTAAGACAGACTCAAGATAAAATGAATGACGTATAATACGTCCATCAATATCAATTGTGCCGTCATCAATGCCAAAAAAGTTTACGTTGGTCCATTCAACAATCGTTTCAGTCAGCGTGTCTTTGTTGACGCCGTCAAAATCATTGATGTCGCCCAACAGCTCGTTGCTTTCATTAAAGCGCAAACGAAGCTGGGTGAGCGACTCATTGCTTTCGTGTTTAGGAACAAAACCCATAGCTTACACCGTACGACCGTGTGTCGGCTCCTGATCTGGATTGGAGAACTGGAAGTCCGCTTCCAAGAATCGTGTGAACTCTTGATAGGCGTATGCGTAGCCCTTGGTCCAGTAGCAGTCCATCATTGTGGAGTAGCGGTCCTGACCAATGTCCGCATCAGCAATGCTTTCAACCTGATCGCGGATGCGGGTGATTTGATTGTCCCCCGGCTGCGTTGCGCCTACCTCTGTAGAAGCAACAACCACCTGGTTGAACTTTTGCTTCGCCTCATTGTAGCCCTGTGCAAAACCCGGTGTTCCTAGCATATACGCATACCGGTCGGGCTGCATAATGTTAGTGACGAAATAGAGTATGTCATCAATGTTCAAACGGCGATTGATGACGTTTGTTGCTGCCTCTTGAAGTGATTTTTGCATCTGGTTGATCATTATTGGTGTTCCTCTGTCCTGTCTATTTACGCTCGCCGCCGAGGACCATGGCTTTTAACATCTCCACGTCATCCTCGAGTTGTTTCAATCTCTGTGCTCTCTTTTTGTTAGCCAGATACTGGCGCTTCTGTTGCTCATCTTTGTTAATGACAACGCGCCCTCGTTTCTCCAAATGTGGTCGATTTGCTACCTTACTCATGCCATCAACGCGATTGCTCTAAAGTTCTTCACCGTTGGGTAACGAGACGTATTTGTAGCACGGAAACGGAATTTCACTGCAAAGCGGCTGAATCCAAAGAACTCTGCGCCATTTGCCTCGTATTTCAATACGCCATTCTCGTCCTTGTATTCGCTTGGAATTTCAAGGTCGTATTCAGTGTAGACGTTTTCATTGTATGTAATCGTGTCCATGAGGCGCCATTCCAAATCATCAAACGGTCGTTCATCAGAACTGCTTTGCGCCTTGAACAAGACGTCAATGGCAGCGCCACTTGGCACACGACCATCAAACACGACGCGCAAGTCCTCGCTATCCTCATCAAGGGAGATGTCCCGTGTGAAATACTTGGACATTGCCTCTTCTTTGTCCTCGGGATCATCAACCTCGTAGCTGTACGTCTGAATGCCCAGGCGGGAAGTGTCAACAACCGGGCTCAGGTTTGAACGGCTGCTTGACCCGCGTGCGCGCATTGTAACGCTCTTATCGCCGCCGAGCTGTTTACGTTCATTGCTCTTGCTGAGGATGGCGCGAGGTGCGAGGAACTCTCTGCGCTCACCTTCGTCAAGCGGGATAGTACGGAAAGAGCTACCGTCGTACAAATCAACTTCCCATTCCAAGCGCGTTTCATCAAACACCAGCTCTGCCGCCAGCGGGCGTATGTCGTTTGCCGGAATGTCAAAGACCTCGTTGATTGTGCGGTCAATATCCCCGTCCTTTTGACGGACACGAGAGCCCTCAAGGAATCTCCCTGGGCTGAAGTCAACAGCAACCAACGGACGACGGAACTCCACCACAATACCATGAGCGCGTTCTACTGTTGCAACGGTCCATTCGTGTTCGCTGTCATCAAACGTATCACCTTGCTCAATGATGTCGTCAATGTTTTCGGTCTCGACATACATTTCAAGACCGTCCACTTCAACAATCGTTGCAGTGATACCGCTGTCAAATTCAATCGTATCGCCGACGCTTTTCGTGAACGTTTCACCAATCTCTTGCAAGCGCAGCCACGTATCGCCTACAAGTTCATCGCCAATGTTGATGTCATCCGCTGTTGTGATTGAAAGGTCAAGTATGTCAACATCTCGGTTGTTGAACGTGAGCGTGAATTCTTCGCTAGTGTCAAACTCCGCACGGTAGATGTTGATTTTGAAATCTTCTTGGTAGAACTCTGTCCATGTACGGTTGTCCGCGGGCTCATAGACGCTGCCTGCTGCGAGTTCTTCCGTCACGCGCTCGCTGGTAACAACGTCTGCTTCGCCAAGTTCGGAGACCCAATACTTGTACTTCTCGCTGTTCCCCTCTGGGTTGAGGATAACAGCATACATTTCATCTTCTTGCAGATAGACGGGAGAATCAAATTCAACAGTCGTCTCCTCAGTACCATCGCTGCTGGTGTTGATTTGTCCTGGCGTCAGGATTACCTCACCGTAAGGAACAATCGTGTTAGTTGGCTGTCCGTCCTCAACAGTGCAGATGCGGACGTTGATGTTGCGTAAATCTGCATCCTGGAAGAACAGTCCTAGTTTGGACAGGAACATGCCACCCGGCTGGTCCACGTAGAAAGTGTACGCAAGACCATTGCTCACCGTATCGCTGTTACGAGACGTTGGCGTTTCGCGTCTGCTGCGCTGACGCACGCGCGGGCGCTGTGTGCTTTCAATCCCGCCGTCTAGCCTCTGGGATGACAGACCATTAGCAGAATATGTGGCAGTGGCGAACGTGGTGATTTCGCCCGGATCCAACTCCTCGCTGTCTGCAACCTCCAGGATCTTTGTGCCAACTTCAAAACGACCGTTGGGTATGAAGAAACGGAAAGTCAACTCCCCGTTGTCATCTGTGATCAGCTCGCCGCTTTCATTCTCTGCCCGGCAAAGCTCAGTGACGTCTTCCTCATCAAAGAACGCCCAGAGGCGCGTGTTAGCCTTCATCAGCCTGAGTTCGACTGTAATGATGCGCCCGCGCATGAAAGGACGCACGATCCGCTCTATCTGAGTGTCCTCGCTAGCAATCTTCTCAGCCTCACGCTCTACATCATCTTCCGTGTCACGCCAGCCGCTTGGACGCGGGCGCCCTGAAATGAAGTCCCAAAAGTCACGATCTGCTGCGAATGGTGAAATGTTGCCTTGCTGTTCCCAGAACTCGGCAACAGGTCCAATAGTAACATTCTGATTCGGTCGTGTTGCTGGATCGAACCAGAAGTCACTTGCAGGGGAGAGCATTGCAACGCCTTCCCACACAGGAGACGGGTCATTAACAAGATTGCGAGTCTTGGTCGCTTTCCCGTTACTGAGGTAGGCTACGCTTTCATATGGTAGTGTTTTTAGTGTCATTCGTTACCCCTAGGAAGAATTCTCTGCATCAGTCAATTCCATGTCAATGAACACGGTTTCAAACGCCGGCAGCAATGTATGCGTGCGACTGGAGATTGCAGCATTGTACCCGTCTGCCTCAAAATCACCAAGATCGTGATCCTGGAAATTGTCCGTCACGAATCCATTTTTGAAACGCTCAATTCCACTCTCCTCATCTGTATATCTGCGGACGTCCGCTTCGCGTTCAAGTCTATTGAGGGAAACTTCTCGCTCTAGATTCTCCAGGCGTTTCTCAATGTTATTTACGTCACTGTCAGTAAAAATCTTGTGAGTGAATACTCTGCTTTCTACTGCCTGATCTTCCTTGTTAATGCTCTTCGCAAAACGAGGTGCCAGGGATGGGTACTGGTTCACGCGAATCGTCGCAAGAATCATATTCTGCTTTGGCGCTTTTGGTGCGCTTGGATTCTCGCTGGAATTGCTTCGCGTGATCTCGAATTCACCCTCTTTATCAATGCTCAACGTGACGTAGTAGGGCAAGTAGTAACGCAGCGCAGTGGAGAATGAACGCAGCGGGGCGATATTTCTAATACCGCCCGGCGGTTCAATGAATTCGCTCGCCTCTTCTGGATCCTCGCTTGCTTCTTCAACGCTTGTCGCATCGTTAGCAGTGTTCTGCATGACGTTTCTGAAGTCAACGCTGTCTTGCAATCGGAACCGCTGCCCGTCACGGCTACGGTAAACAGGAACGTCCCATGTACGGATTGAGTTTGGATCATCCGTAGTGTCATCAATAGGATAGCTGTTGATGGAGAAGTAACCTAGACCCTCTGAGAAGTCGGGTTCAAAGTATGCAAGGCGAACGAGTAGTTTTTCGTCGCCATTCAACTGCCTACCATCCCGGAGGCGCAGTTTACCGTGATCATAGAACATATCCCGCTGACCGTTGTCCAAACGGAACCAATCAGTCACGTCAGTGCCGTCAGGATCAAAGTCCTCGGTTGACATTGTGACCTTTTCCAGTTTGAAAACGTCAGAGAAACCAAGGTTATACGTGGTCTTACCAGCTTCTGCGTTAATCTTCACATAACGGGACGGGCGAATCGCCTTACGGGTCTCGCGTGCATTAGTTCTACGGACGCGGCACAGAATAGCGGCTTCATCTGAGAAATCGCCATCATCCAAGTTGATTTCAAGCGTCGTACTATCTGTTTGCTCAACGCTGCTAATCTCTTTCTTCTCGCCGCTCCCTGTATCAAATACGAGGATGGTGCTAATTTCTGCGCTTGCAAGTGAACCAACACCAAACGGAAACTCCTCGCCGCTCTCGGACAGGATGACGCTTACGTTACCATTGCTGAATGTACGGATGAAGCGTCCCATGTATTCAAAGTCGGCATTGACATCTCCGTTCTCATCGCGTAGACTAGCAACACTGCTCTCTGGCAGGCGGTAGACGAGAGAACGTAGATTTGTGTCCTTGAGCTCTGCTTGCCCATCATCTAGGATGATGTCAGCAACACTACCCGCAGAATCCCCGTCCTCGTCTGCACGCAGACCGCGTACATCGCGGATGCTGCCAGATTCCATTTGTATATCAAAGAGATATACGCGGTAGACGTCTTCACTCTCAAACTGCAAGACGTAGAACTTGGCTTCACCAATCTTTGTGCCGCTCGGGGAATCAAGATTTTGCCCCTGTGTAGCGTCATAGAGCCCTACTTGCAAGCAGGAACGGCACCATGCACCCGATGTATTCTCGACGCGGAAGTAGTTCCCCAGAGAGAACGTGAGAGCTGCATCATCAATTTGTTCTGTCTCTGTTGCCTTGTCAAACACGACGTTGCGTGTGATGTCATTTTGTACTTCGAATCCAGCAACATACGCACGACCAGGAGAAACGCGAGCGACCAGCTTCTCGTGATCACCGTCCTCGAACACTCCGCCATTGTTGCCTGTGTCCAAATGCTCTTTCAGCGTCACATCAAACTGTTCAACCGCAACGTGACCATGCAAGTCGTATGTCTGGCGAGCGCGCTCCTTTCTGATCTCGTTGTACTGTGGTGTGTCGCGCTTGTGAGTTGGTACACCGCCCTCGAATCGTAGCAGTGGGATGAAGTCTTCGTCGTCTTCAACTTTTCCCAGATCACGCGAAACAAGATCCATTGTGATTTGCAGGCGGTGCGCGCCTGGGCTGTTGAAGTTGGGAGAGCCTGTGGCGATGTCTAGCAAGTTACCATCTTCCTCGGCAGTTGCAAAGACCTCGCCTACTTCAAAACCAACTTCTGCATCAACTTCTGGATTATCTGGCGAAACGATAACACTCATCTCAGGGAAGCTGACGAAGAAGCCGCGCGTGTAAACAACGCCCTCGTCAATTTTGAATCGAACGCCCTTACCTGTTGCATCGCCGTCAACAGTGCGCATGTCCTGGGCAAAGTCCTCGACAAGGACTGCTTCATCATCAAAGAATGTTTTGTTCTGTCCGTCCGAACCACCGGAACGGGTGTAGTTGACAAAAATGAATCTGTCACTACCATCCTGATACAGGTCAATAACCTCCGCTTCTACACCAGAGGTATTACCGCGGATAGTGTTCCCAATCAAGTCGTCTTCAATGCTATCAAACTCAACAGATTCGTTGCTGTTGTCAAACGTCTCTTCGACCTTGACATACGGAATGTTGTTTTTGGCGTGAAAACCGCCGCCCGTGACAAGAGAGCCGTCTTGGAAGATGTTGTTACCAAAACGGCGCACCTGATCTTGTAGGATCGTCTGACTCTGCGTTAGCTCACGACCTTGGACAGCGAAACCAGGACGAAACAGGATGCGGTGGTAGTTTTGTTCCTTCGCACCGCCTTCCTGTTCGAAGTCGTCAAAGTATGGTGCAATGAATAGATTTCTGCGCGTCATAACTGATCCTTAAAGTGTTAGGATGATGCTAATGTCTTCCTGCTGGTCCGAAGTACGGACAATTGGACGACGGTTCTCAATGTAGAGCGGATAGCCACTGAATTCTTGCACGTCGCGCTCTTCAATGCTGTCAATGGTTGCAGTGGAACCACTGTCGAACTGAACAATTTCTCCCTCCTGGAAGTCGTTCTTACGCTGGTCCACTGTTTGCGTATAACGGAGAACCTGGTCACCGGATTCATATGTTAGAACACGACCTTGTGCATTGCTGTCCTGTCCCTCGAATGTGTCCTCTGCGANGATGTTGCCGCTGACATCGGACAGTGTTAGCGCATTTGTGAAATCAAGGGTCTCGTTGGATGCAATCTCGCCGTCTTTGTTCTTCAGGTTGTGGACAATTCCCAGCACGCGGAAGTCGTTGTTAATTGGGAAGTCTCCATCGCCTTCGGCGCCAGTGACCGTGACGTTGATATAGACATTGTGCCCGCCCAGCTCATACACTGCGTTGGTACCGTGGCCACCCGGCGGCGGAATGATTGGCGTTAGCGTTGCACCTGTGCCCTCGCTGGACTCGTCAACCTCTGCTTCTGCGTAGAAGTATCCTTCCCCGCTCTCTGTAACGAGGACCTTGAGGATGCCACCTTCACTGTCAACTGATTCGACTTCTGCCGTGCAGCCACTTCCCGTTCCTGTTACAATGACAGTATCGCCCTCAGAATATCCACTTCCAGGGGAATCAACGGCAATGTGGTCAATCGCTCCATCAACCGCAGCTTCTTGAACTTCGAGCTGACCTGTGCCGTCGTCGCCGTCAACAGTCTTGACAATCAGGTAGTCTGGCGCAACGAAGTTCAATGCCTGCAAGGACGTGAGTCCATACATGAACTTCCAACGGTACTCATCACCTAGTGTCTGAATGTTGGTCGATGTGCCTGTTGGCTCGACTGTGGACTCTGCCCCATTGTTGTTGTCAATGCACTTGTAGACATTCAGCTCGGAGTTGACAACGTAGAAGTTGGCATCGTACAATGAGGACTCGCCTTCAATCGTCTGATTATCCGCATCATAGTCGTGCCTGTAAATATCGTAAACGGTGCCAGATTCCCAGTTATTGCGCGGAATTGCGTGCGCAACCATCTCGCTGCTGATTCGCATTGCAGCAAGAATCTCAGGAAAGACAGCATGATACGCGGCACGGTTGTCCACGGGGAGGTCAGGAACACTGTCATCTTCCCATACACGGTGCCGAGCGAAGAATAGGTAGTAGGATTCCCCATCCTCAGAACTCCGTTGAACCTTGTCAATGAAGTTCTTAGCAAAATCGGTTCTCAGATCGTCCAGAACAATGGCTACCATTGGTTATTTCCTCTTGAATTTCTTGTGTCTATTTATGTGACTGTGCGCTTATAGATATATGAGTCGCCAGTCCATTTCATCCGTTTCTTTGCAAGTTGCCCATCTAGTAAATCGTCAAATGTGACTTGTCCATCCCCGAGCAGATTATCAACCATTTCGATGCTTGTTTCGCTGCCGTTGGAATCCCAATAAACGCCCTCGAAATCTTCCTTTTTTATTCCGTTGGGTAATTCCTTATTGCCTGTTGGCTTGTACCGATACTCCGATACGAGGTTGTTTTTCGTGGCACGTCGCTCTTCTGGGTGAGGAATTGTACGCTGATAATCAATGTCTAAATTGCCAAAGAAGAACGACGGGGACAGCGCACGCCTGTAGTCATTCTGCATTCTCGGATGGTCACGGAGAGAATATTCTTCATCAACGGAATGCCATATGTGCAACTTGATCCAATTGACCTCTTCCACAACAATTTCAAGGACACTGGTAATGACAAGACGGATAAATGTTTCCAAGTCGATTCTACGGGTGCCCAGGCGAGTGTTGATAGCAAATTCACTGAACAGGAGCAATCCTGCCGGGTGCAAGATCTTGCGCACTATGTTTCTCCATGACCACACACCAATACCCAGAGCAGCTAGCAACTCCGGGTCATCTGCAATCTCGTCATATGACGGCTCACCTGCTTCGATGACGTAGGAATACTTCTGGTAAAAGAAACCGTCGTGAATAATAGCACTCTGCGTATTCAGCAAACTGCGGTCGGATGCGTATTCGCCCAACTCATCGTCAATGTTGCTTACTTCGCCGCTGTTGCCATTGGAGAATGTGACGCGCTCCCCAATCTCAAAGTCGCCCTCTTTGGATTCAACAGAATAGAAGATTCGCCAAACAAAATCACCGGCTTCTATTGTCCGCTCAATTCGATCAACGATGCCGCGTGCGCCACTATTTTCGCCTTCAAAAGACGTGAACTCGGTTTCAAACAGCGTCCCGTCCGCATCAACAATATCCAGGCGGATCAATTCTCTCCAATCACCACCGGATGCAATAAGGACCTGCTCACCTGGATAGCGTATTTCAATGTCGTCATTGAACAGGATACGGAATAGCAATTTGTACGACGCTTCTGTACCCTTAGAAAGGTAGACGTCGCGCATTTTCTTCAACACCAGCCGTTTGTCGCTCAAAATAGCATTGGGTAAGTGTTCTGCCAGCGTGTCCTGCCAATAGTTGACAAACTCGTCGAGAGACTTGTCAATATCATTCAGCGAGCGTAGATTACGGATACTTCCTGTCTGCCCGCGTGTTTGCTCCATGTATTCGTAAAACGCCTCCATAAAGGCAACAAAGGTCTGATAATCCTCCTCGTTTGAAACAAACTCAGGAAGATAATCCCGGACCAGCTTGTTAAGTTTCTTTCTTGGTATTTTATTCGCCATAGCGTTGCCTTACAGGATGGAGAGATTAACTTCCAACGGATTCGGAACATTGGCCAGGACGTTTCTCTGGTAGTCTCCGCGGCGGAAGATTTGCTTTCGCTCGCCTCTGATGTCTCGTTTGTTTTCCGGTTCAACGGTTAGGAAAATGCCATCCAGGTTCTGGAAAATCTCCTCAATTCTCAGGTCAGTGATAGTGACTTTGCCTTCTGAATAATTTACATCGCCAATGCGCTGCGATGTACGCTGACCTGTGTTCGGGTCAAAAAGGAACAAGCCGCCGCGTCCATTGTCTGCGATTTGCGAATCACGGGTTTGGAAACGCTCAATTGCCGTGAATCGGTTACTGGTAATGGATTCTGGCTCAATTTCATTACCAAAGTCAAATTCGATATTGATGGACTGGTTTAGTGGCACCTGACGCTGAATCGTCAGTGTGAGATCAGATGTAACACTACGAATCGGGTTACCTCTGCTACNACCTACAACACCACCAAGCGTTGCTTCTGGATCCATGTCCATCTCGNCATCATCGTCAAGNAGCGCCTTGATGTCGTTTTCCAGCTCTGAAAGGAAGAACCGCGCACCAAACTTCCGCCCCTCGTCTTCAATGAACGTTTCTGCTTCTTTCTTGATCAAGTCGATAATAGAACCACGAGTTCTGCTTGTAAGCGTCGCATCGTACATCACATCAAGCGTCAAGTTCGGGTGAATGTAGTTGGGCTCGACAAACTCTGTAATGACTGTGGGCATTCTGCGCGGACGCAAAATGCGCTCATCAATGTCACGCGCTGCGCCACGAGTGATGATTTGATCTTCCGTTTCCAGCACAATAAAGACCTTGCCGTATTGTGGCGGGTCGTTGTCCTCGCCGCCCCAGACTTTGATGTCTCGTATATCGCCCACATTCTCTTTCAGCGCCACATAGTAGTCGTCAACGGTGACGATTCTGTTCTGCGCTGCCCAGTGTTTCGGCGCAGTGAACTTGATGCTGTCAATGTTCTCTTTCCCGTCACCGCCAAATGCAGGAGTCTTGACTTCAATGTCGTAGTCGTAGCCGCCGGAGATGTTGAATGTAGGACGGACACTGGCAGCGCCGTTTCCATCACGTCCCTTTGTGCTCACCCAGTCCAGCTTGATAACATTGCCGTCTTCGAGGGCACGAGAGATGACGTTGTCCCCGAATTCGATCTGATATTTGCCGTTTGGTCCCTCTTGCAAATAATAGACCGGGCTGCGACGATCCTGGTCCACAATGTTCGTGTCTCGTCGGAATGTCCGCTCGTTTGTAGATCCTGCACTATCACGCACGCGCACGCGCAGGAGAGAAACGTCTGCCTTTTCGTCTGGAATCTCAAACAAATCAAACCGATTCTCGGAATTAACCGTGTATCGGAATGTCCGCATTTTACCTTGACGAAGGCGCAGATCCTCGAAATGAAACTCCCCGCCGTCGTTGGTTGCAGTAACATCTTTAGCAACGACAAACGGAATCTCCTCGCCGTCTACTGTTGCAACGAACTTGGATCCCCGCGTTAGCGTGTGGCTTGTTGGATCGCCTTCCAAATCGCGCAGCGTCAAGTCAACAATCATCGTTGCCGCAGTGTATGAGCGCGGAGTGTAGTTGAGGTCTTTGGCACGGGAAACAACGGATGCTCTCGTGTGCGCAGTGCGTAGGAACGATTCGTTTAGGACAAGATTTGAATATAGGGCATGGTGATGGGCAGCATACGCCAGCAAATTGATGATGACGTTGATATTACTACCTTCAAAGTCAATATCCGTAAACTCCGGATTGATCTCCGGATCCTCTAGAAACTGACGAAGCCCGTCGCGAATCTCTTTGAATTCTACGTTCTTGATGAATGATCTTGGCATTTTACGCGACTCTTCTTAGTACGTCTCGAAATTCCACTTCCTGTCCCGTCTCGCGGATGCGGTATTGCAGGATGATTTGATAGCGATTCTCGTTTGGCTGAGGAATAACCTCAAGAGCCATGATTTTGACTCGCGGCTCCATTTGTGTAATCGCCATCTTGATCCGCTGGCGCAGTGTTGCAGCCTCACCGCCCGCGACGGGTTCAAAGAGTAGGTTGCGAATGTTGGGTGTCCTCTGCGGCTCAAAAGGACGATCCTTTTTCAAGAGCTGGAGGATATTTTTCAAAGACTGGTTAATCGCTCTCCCGTCCTTCAGCGTACTCAACTCATTTGTCATTGGGTGTACGCGGAACGTGAGATCGATGTCTTTGTATTTTTTGAGTGATTTGCTGCCTGCCATTGTCTTCTATTTAGCTGAAATCTGGAGCGTCAGGTTCATGTACATCGGGAGTTTCATCACTGATGTCATCCCAGTCCTGAACTTCCTGATGCGCTTTGTAGTGGTCCATATACTCGAATGGTGTTTTTGCGTATTCCATTTCAGTCCCCGAACATATTGCGCACGAAATCTAAAATGCCCGTCTTGGACCACGCATGACCTGCGCGCTGTGGTTTATCTTCAACTGCGCTCGGAACCGGCTTTGTGAATGGTTCGTCATCAGCTGGTTCTGTTCGTTCCAGTTCATCATCCACGTCAATAATGTCAACCCCTGGACCATTGGTCATTAGGAAGACCATGCTACCATCAATATCAATATCATCACCTGCCTGAATCTCCATATTGGCTTCTGCGCCTAGGTGCATCATGCCTTCTGCGCCAATGGTGAAATCGGATGAAGTTGCAATATTCCAATCAGCGGAAACAACGTCTGTTCTTTCTCCGCCTGTTCCATAGTATGTATTCCCTTGATTCCAATGATATTTGAATCCGAGCGTTTCGTTTGTCTCGTTGCCCTCTGTTCTATGTCTTTGATCTCCCTTGGTGCTTACAAAGGAGTTGCCGCCAATCTCTTGGTGCAAATTGCCGCCGATTCGTTCCGTTTTGTCTCCCCGAACCATGACGGTTTCATTACCAACTACTTCTCGGAAGCAATCCCCAAGAACTAGCAAATGGTGAGACCCATCAACAGTAACGCTCGTTCTTCCTTTCACATACACGAATTCATCGCCGCAGACAATTTCATAGTTGCTGCCAACGATTTTTGTGGCTCTGGAACCATTCGCGTCAATCTCCTCGTAGGTTCCAGTTCTGTGTTGGCGATTCAAGCGTTCATGACCAGGAGTGTCGTCTATTTCGTGGACGTGTCCACTTTCGCTTCTATGCACCTCGTTATATGGATACTCGGCATTATACGCTGGAGTGGGCTCTCCCCAGAATGAATAGTTGTAGGTCGGCTCCTCATTCTCCTCATCATCAAAGTTGTAGTCCTTTGCGCCAGCATATCCAATTGGAATCCCGCGATCCAGGCGAGCAAGACGCTGGTCAATCCAAGTTGAACTGAGGACGTTTCTCGCTTGCGCTTCCTGAGAAACATCATGGCTCATGCGGAACAAATAGCCGTTGTCTGGCCATTTGTCCTCGGGATCTCTAAAACCGGATTCTACTTCTCTATTCTCCATCGTATTCCTCAGCTAAATGTTCAGCGAGCAATCCTTTCATAAATGCGTCCGCCGTATCTCGTCCCTCGCTGTCAACGTATATCTCGTCATCGCTCCAATTACTTAACCCATCCTCAACCAAAAGACCTACCATGGCGTCGGGGAAACTGTCCGCGTCAAGTTCATCCAGCCAATCAACAAACAAGTCTTCCTGTAGCGTGCGTGAGTGCAAGAACTCGGTCAGATTTGGCACTTCCGGGTCAACCCAAGAGCTCGGGTCAAAAATGGCATCGGATGACAGAAATCCTTTGTCAATCAAAAAGTTAGGAGTGAACTGATACTTCCCTACTCGACCGCTAGGAGACACGCATAAGTAGTTGATGTTACTCAGAAAAATGGCTGCGCAGTGCCGAAAAACCCTCATTTTCGTCTCCGAAGCGCCATTTATGCGGGGTAGTGTAGCATCAATGGTGTCTTCATACTCCAAGTTTGGCTTGATTACGATATGTGGACCCTCAAACTCGAATCTTTTCAACAACATATCGCGCAATGAGCCTTCCGGCAGCGCATCAAAGTCCTGCTCAATCTCCCCGTTCAGTGCATTGGGCAGTTCTGCGAGCGGAGTCTCCTGGACCATGCGCTTTCTGTCCTCAGGCGTCCATACAGGAGCACTGGCAAGCGTTCCGAGGATGACGGGTTGCTGCGCACGCTTCCCATCAATGAACACGCCTACGACCGTTGAGCCCTGCATGATCTTGGACGGCGTTGTACCCACCCCTGACACGCCTGCGCTGGTTGTGGGCAACAGCGCCATCGCCCACATCAAGTCTTCTGTGGGAAGAATGTTTCGATCGGGACTGTGCAGCGCATAGATCCGAACTTGGAAGCGGTTTGCGCGCAACGGATCATGGCGATTCTCGACAACACCAACCCACCATGTCACGTCAGGAAACAAATCAAATTGATCGCCCGGCATTATGAACCTCCTACTGGAAAGTGTTTCTTACTGCTGAGTGAATCGCGTGCAACGTCCATGTGAACGAAATGTCCTCGCTGCGTGAATTGGTGCCTGATGTTGACCACCATGTAGATCCCGCTTCTTTTCTCGTCAATGATCTTTTCCGGATTGTTGTCCGCATGTCGTGTGCTGGGTAGATACAGGCGGATGAAATCGCCGGCATGATAGTTGGTGCGCCCTACTGCCGTGATCTGGTACTCCAACAGCTCAAGCTCTGCCAAGAACTGATAGCGTAATTGCAACCAGCGTTCCGTTTCCTGCTCACCATTGTACACAATCTTCTTTTCGTCTTTTGCGAGCAGACTGCGAGTGACAGGAGAGAAAAATGTTCTCTGGTTGTACGCTTCCCACGTATCCATTCCCGTCACTTCTTGGCGTGCGCGATATGGAGAAACGCCATACTCCTTTTCCGGCTTGGGATCTAATACATCGCGCTCCAGTCTCTCCCATTTTGAACGAGCGGGGCGCTCCACAATCCTCGCCATGCGCATGATTTCGCGTGCAGGATCGTGGCCATATTCTCTGTATTGTTTTGTCAATAGATCCAGGTGACATAGTTTAGAGCCGCGCAAACCACGGAGCGTGTCATCAATTTCTTCCTCGTTGTTTTTGCGCTCAATATCGTGAATCTGAGTGTATTTGATTTCGTCGCCTTCGCCCGTGTTGTTCCCTGAAATGTTGGCAGTGGTGTTATGGTAGGGGCGCAGTTTGTCACGTTCCCTGTGAGCCTGCATGAACCCTTCATAGACGTTGAAGAGCATGTACCCATCTGTCCGTTCAAAGAACAGATAGGAAGGGCTGTTGTCGTCGCTGACCGCACGGTGCGTCAAAAAGTCAATGCAACGGAAGGGACGCCATTTCGCTGGAACCAGATTCACACGGTTTGCCGGCAAGCTCTGCATGTTGAACTTTTTCTCTTTTGGTACAACGTCCAGCGGAAGATTCTCGTTTTCTGGTCCGTTTATCCCAACGCCTTGTGGTGGTTCATCCTCTAGTAGAGTGTGAATAATGTCAGGGATTGACCAGTCATCACCCGACATGCTATTGTTTGCAAACGAGCGAGTGACGCGGCTTTTCAGGTTCTTAATGTATTCAAATGAAACGAACTCTAGTTTCGCAAGTCTCTGTTGGCGCGTCCCCGTTTCGTATTCTTTGACGTTGTGAATGTAGAACAGGTGGCGAATGTCCGCGCTATCTGCTCCTGGGCGTGAAATCTGCAAAAAGAGGAAGACGTTGCGGTGTGCGAGCATGTCAGGTAAACCAAACGCATCACGAACAATAACATCGCCCGTTAGAGCTTTCTCAAACACGCTTTCAAACAGGTTCAGCTCCGAGATCGCGTTCCCCAAGTCAATATGCTCTTCACGACCGTCGGGATTCCACGGAAGCAAAAAGAGGTTTTGTATCTCGTAATCGCCGACGAGTCGCTGCTTATCACTCATCTGTTGCCTCTACAGCGGATTCGAGCTGACTGATGATTTTTTGAATGTACTTGGGTTTAATTGCTTTGATTCGCTTCTTTTTCTCGTTCTCTTCCATTTCAAAGTCGATATTGCGGACAACGACAGGGGATCCAACGTGCTCTTCCGGATCAACCCAGTTACCCTCGTTGTCCTCGTAATGGTGAACGTCCGTTAGCGAACCATATCTGTCAAATGTAAGGCGCTTCACCTGTTCCTCACTCAAATACCAGTCGAACATTGGATCCACCGCATCATTCAGAAGTAGTAGAATCCAGTAATGATCCGGGTCACCATACAAACGGTAGGATGCAATTTCTGGACGCTCGCCGTCCGACAATTCGTATGTTCGCAGGTATTCCTCCTTCATGTTTCTGTGAAGGATATTGATGGCAAATGTCACGTCGCGCATCTCGATTGTTTCTGCCGGTCTGCGCGGGTTTGGATATTTGCGAGTAGGTAGTCTGCGTAGGTAACCCATTGATATTAGTACCCTCCTTCCGTAATTCGGGTGCGGTTGAGGACCTGAAGCTCCATCAATGAGACGCTGAACTTGATTTCTGTTGGCAAACGACCGCGTCCACTAATTGTCTCTCTGAATGTAGAGAACTCAGTCGGTCCATATTCAATAGACGTGGAAGTAACTGCGCACTGTCCAATTCGAGGCATAGTGCGGTTCTCTCTCCACGTTCCATCGCCATCTTTGTACATTATGACGGGCTGAAACTGTGCAGGATACTGTAGCCAGCGCGCATAGGTATCAGCAGACGCCTCTAGAATTTCTTCTGGCTCTACATCTACGCCTTCGGTTTCAGCGAGTTCATCCGCTTCTTCCTCTGTCATTTCACTGATTTTAGGGTGAGAATAGATTCTGAACATGTCAATGATTTCGAGAGCTGATTTTGCCTCTTCTTCATTGCGAGGGAGGAAGTGGAAATTGAATGAGAATTCACGTCCGTTGACGTTTTTGAACAGGACCTCTTGGTTATCGTTCATTGTGCGTCTGGAATAACGCTCCGCAGCATCCTGTCCGCCGGAAACTCCGAGCATATTACCAACACCACCTGCAACCTCAACCAAGCCGTCAATAATCTCCTGGCGAACACGACGGGACATATCCTCGCTACCAAGCATTTCTAGTGAAGATTCCAAGTCCTCACCTGCGGCATCGCCTGTCATTTCACCTGCTAGCAATGCAATGGAACCGAGACCGCCCAGCTCTGTTCTGTTCCAACCGAAACCGCTGGTATATTGAATGCCATTCGGAATGTATAGCTGAATCGCTTTCTTGTTCACGTTAATCTTGTCGAACCGCTCAAATGAGGCAGCCGCGGCGTCAAAAATCTCGATGTCAGGATCTACTCCCGGAAATGACATTCCTTCATCATCTAAGTCGGACAGTGTTACCCCGGAAGTGTCAGCGTCCTGCTCTTCAACTGCCGTCTCTGCCTCGTTGATGAAGAACATGATGCTGTTCTGAAACGGGTCATCATCAATTCCAAGAGGGTATTTGAGTATATCTTTCGCCATTTGTGCCTCTAAATAACTGAAATTCAATTGTATTTAGTAGCTATGGCAAGAAAATCATTTACAGCACAGGGAAGATATCGACTGAAGAACCCCGAGAAGTATAACGGTAATAGGGGCGACATAACCTACCGTTCTTCATGGGAAAAGAAGTGCATGATATGGCTGGACAATCATCCGGCGGTTATTGAATGGTCCAGCGAAGAGATCAAAATACCATACCTGTCTCCAGTAGACAACAAGTATCACAGGTATTTTCCCGACTTCTACGTCGTGCTAGTAAACAAACACGGCGAGCGTAAAACATACATCTGGGAAGTCAAACCAGAGAAGCAAACACGACCTCCCAAGAAACCAAAACGCAAGACAAAGCAGTATTTGAAAGAGGTGCAAACCTGGGGCATCAACGAGGCAAAGTGGAATGCCGCCATTAAATACTGTGAAGAGAGAGGATGGGAGTTTAAGATTCTCACCGAGGAGAACATAGGATTCTAAAGTATGCCACAACACGATGACTTCTTCCAAAGAGTTAGCGAACATATGGGCGATCCGAATCGCCGGAAGTATGAATTGAACTGGTTCCGTAAGCAGATTCGGGCTGCATCAACGCCACAAGAGCGCAAGCGCCCAAGTGTTCGTGACCTGGGAGATAGGCACAAAAGAAAATTGCGAATCGGACAGATGTACTTCATGACTTATGATGCGCTGCATAAAGCAGACTTGCCTTACTATGACCGTTTCCCGTTGTTTCTGCCGTTCAATCAGGTGCCGCGCGGGTTCATGGGAATTAACGTCCACTATCTACCGCCTGCGCTGCGCTTTGAACTGTTCCATGAGCTGAGAAGTCTTGTCCGTGGCGGTACATTTGACGAAGATGCCCGTTTCCAGCGTCTCAGCTGGCAAACTCTCACCCGTGCAGCGCGTAGCCGCTACATTGAGCCGGCAGTGAAGCGTTACCGGGGTGACCGTGTCCGTTCTCCCTTTGTTGAGATTCACGGTGATGAATGGCACATTGCCGCTGCCATTGACATTGCCAACTTCCGTGGTGCAAATAAGACAACCGTTTGGGCGGAGAGTGTAGGATGAGTGATCTACTAGATGCCGTACGCACAGGCAACATCAGCAGTCAATTCGGATCATTTGGTAGCGGACAGGTCGCCAGAGATGGTCTGCGCGTTGATACTCCACTTGGTACGCTTGACACGCGCCAGAGCCCGATTCACAAGTTCATGCGTGCCATGGACGAGGGCGGCGGTTATATGCGCCCGACTCAATTTGTTATTGACCTAAACCTTGAAAGTATTGATTTTGATGAGAAAAAGGTTCGCCCGACTCCTAAATCAAGTTCTCCGTTGAGTGCAGCGTCCAGTTTCTTACAAGATGCAATTTCATCCATTCCGGGGATGAGCATTGGCAAGTTTCAGTCAATGAGACTAAATTGTCATACTGCTCAACTACCAATGGAGACATTCACTGTCAGTGACACGCAAAAGATTGACGGGCGCGTGCGCAGACACCCGGTTGCTCGCGCATACGCGAATGAATCATCATTCACATTCTACGTTTCCCGTGATGCGTTCGAGCGCGCCATATTGTTGGAGTGGCACGAGAAAATCATCAACCACAAGAAACACGCTATTGAGTATTTTGACAATTACGTGAAAGACATTCACGTTAAAGTTTTCTCAAATGATTCTGCAACCACGTCAACGAGTCTTCTTGGAGAGGTTGAAGAAGAGGTTGCTCATGAAGTGATTTTGGAAAACGCATGGCCAGCAACCATTAACGAAATGGATCTCTCATATTCAAGCAGAAGTGAAGTTATGAACATGAGCGTCACGTTCTATTTTGATCGTGCGATTTGGGCAAAACAAAGAGACAAAGAAGATGAACCCCGCGAGGACGACTTCACAGGCGGATTCAGCGGTCTACTATAACCAAAAGGAGGTATAATTACCATGGCACTACCTAAGGTACAACACAGCACCTATCCAGTTACTCTTCCGAGCAGCGAAGAGAAGATTCACTTCCGTCCGTTTACTGTGAAGGAGGAAAACCTACTCCTGCTAGCAAAACAGGAAGCAGACAATCAGCGTGCAATTCACGCAGTCAAACAAGTCATTGAGAATTGCACGGAAGGACAAGTAGACGCAGATAAACTCACGTCTTTTGACGTTGAATATCTGTTCATTCTCATCCGTAGCAAGAGCGTAGGCGAGACGGTTCAGCTTCAAATCAAGTGTCCAGAGTGTGATAGTGAATCTCCTGCAATGGTTAACCTTGAGGAGGTGGAAGTTGTACGAAACGAGAACCACACTAAGACAATCATGCTTGATGACCGCGTGGGCGTTCAAATGGCGTATCCGACGTTGAAACTGTCCGAGGAATTGTCAAGTGCAAATCTTGACGAAAACAACATTGACCCGCGAGAAGCATACAAGGCAATGGCAACGTGCATTGAATCTATTTTTGATGAGGAAGATGTCTACCCAACCTCTCAGGTCGAGGAGAAAGAACTACTTGACTGGATTGAGGGATTGAGCCGTTTGCAGCGCGACGAGATTGTGCGATTCTTCAATACCATGCCTTACATCAAGGTCGATGTCAAGTATAACTGCGAACAATGCGGTAAGGATCAGGTCAAGGAGATTACAGGGCTGCAGAATTTTTTCGGTTGATCCTCCTTCATGACAACCTGATGAACCATTACAAAACGATTCGTGAGTTGAAGAAGGAGGGCTATACTATGCAGGAGGTCAACGAAATGTTGCCATTTGAAAAAGACATTTTCGTTGCCCTGATCACGAAAGAATACAAGAAACGAGAGCAAGAGAAACAAAACAATGCGCCAACACGGTCTCCCGCAACCAAACAACGTCCAAGAGCTCCACGAGCGGGTTAGACGCCGAGAGCATTCAGAGACTCAGGAAAGACTGAAAGCTCAAGACAAAACCCTTGAGAGAATGGACCAGAAATTGGACGAAGAAGTTGAGTTTCAGGACAATACAAAGTCTGAAACTCAACAAATTAAGGAGGCTCTTGTCCGTGGTTTTGACGAGCTCGTTGAAACCATGCGTGGTCTTGACGAGCCCGTTGAACCCATGCGTGGTTTTGACGAGCCCGTTGAAACCATGCGTGGTTTTGACGAGCCCGTTGAAACTATGACCACAAAACGGGCCCTCTCTGCGTCAAAGGATAGCAACATTTCTGAAAACGGAGAGGAAACGGAGACTCTTTCGAAAGAGTCTCTTGTCCGTGGTTTTGACGAGCTCGTTGAAACCATGCGTGGTCTCAACGGGCTCGTTCAAACCATGACCACAAAACGGGTCCTCTCCGCGTCAAAGGATAGCGACATTTCTGAAAATGGAGAGGAACACGATTCCGTGTTGGAATCCCTTAGCTCAGTGAATAAAACAATGTCGAAACCATGACCACAAAACGGGTCAAGGATAGC
>SL_8KL_010_SEDDRAFT_10001554_pt1 | contig 19900 bp, 23 predicted proteins | sample SodLakKL_010_SED_4_FD_11160 | JGI IMG/M metagenome (IMG submission 11160)
CTTATCTCTCCATCTCCACCAAACCAGCCATAAGAAAAAGATACATCATCCATTCCTTGAGCAATTCTAAACCCCATTTCTAAAGCTGTCTGATCATATACAGTTATAACAAATTCATTAGACGCATTTCTTACCGTTCTAGTATAAGAAAAATCTAGAAAATATTCAGGAGGTATGGGAGTTAATTCAAAATCACCTAACTGAAAATCAAGAAAAGGTACAAGTATTTGTCTATCAGCTACTTCACTCATTTTAGGCTAAGAAACCTCCTCTACCATATAAAGTACTTTTTGCAGGTATTACTAAAGAATCACCTACTTCTACGTCTAACATTGGATCTAATATATTATTAGCATAAGTTATAACCCACCATAAAGTAGGATTATTATAATATTTATATGCTATCAAATCTAATCTATTTTGTTCTCCCGGTTTTACTTCATGAACTCTGTCTTTAGGGGAGGATTTAAAATTTATTAATGATCTAGTAGTAAAAAACCTATTGCCTTTTACATCAACAGCAATTTGAAGATTTCTATAACGGGAATCTTTATATTCGCCTCTATCTATATCCTCTTTTCTTTCTATATCATACATAATTTAAACCCTCCTAAATATCAGTATCTTTACCACCCTGCACTGAACTGGCTGAAAAAGGTACCTCTACCACATTAGTAAAACTTAAAGACACTTCAGCATATATATAAGTCATCTCTCCTGAAACGTGGTCTTCCCTATATGGTTTTCTCCAAGTCACATCACAACTTTCACATGCTCCAAATATCTTAAAAAAAGTTCCAACTCTAAGATAAGATTTAGGAGGTTCAATAGATCCACCATATTCAGGATAAGTTAATGCTTTTAAATTATTTACAGTCTGTACTATACCTAAACTGCATAAATCGTCATGAAGAGGTAGATTGATTGAAACTGTTTTAGGTCCACCTCCAGCATACCCTATTAAGGGAGAACTTCTACCAGTTATATCGATATTCTGCAAATCAGCATTATTAGATTCGCTGAATTCTTCAGGTAACATCTCAATTCTGGTAGGAGTGCCAGTTAATACATTTACTATTAAGGCAGGTATAAATGGTTTAGGCATTGGCATATTTCTAATCTACCTCCTTCTTAAAACTCACTAACTCTACCTAATAAAGGATGTTTTCCTCTTTCTCTATGGTCTCTAGAAACTTTCTTTCTTATTTCTTCTCTATCATCTGTATCTTTAATATTATCAAGCTTATCAATAATCTTATCAGCAGATTTCTCTACTGCATTAACAACATCTTCATTATCACTTATCACATAAGGACGTTTTTGATCAGAAAAATCAGTACGTGCTGTTCTGCCTCTGTCTGGACTTACAACTGACTGTGCTCTAGCAATTACCGTTCCTATTTTATCAAGAGGAATAACAGCTTCAGGCTTATGTTCAGCAATAGATGCTAATACAGGTTTCATAGCAATTCCGCCTGTGTATAATCCTACAGCACCTCTTCTGCCTCCTCCTTCTGCATCCTGTAACATTGCTAGAACTTTCTGTTCTTCTCTACCAAATCTATCTACCACAGCTTGTCTTACTTCAGGACTTGCACTACCAAACCAAGCCATTCCCTCATCTCTGCCTCTTTCAGCATAAACTCTGCTAATTATAGTAGCGTCATCCATACTAGGATCTATACGAGCATTCTCAAATACTCTTTGAGCACCTGCTGCCCCATGTTGTACTGCAGTTGACCATACTGTTTCTTGTAAAGCGTCCGATCTAGACATTACATCTAAACCTATTGATTTTCCTATTCTATCTACTGCTGGAGCAAAATGTGACTTTTCTATAAATGCTCTCTGCATTTGACCAAAATCATATCTAGGAGATTCTGCTAACATTGTCCAAACTTCATCAAATGCTTGAGATCCTATTGTATGTTCTTTTAACATACCTGCTACTTCAGGTGCTTCTCCTTCTAAGAAATTAAGAAAAGTGTCCATAGTACCAGTTTCAGTAGCAATTTGGTAAGTTCCGTAGGATTTGCCTCCAATATCCCCTGCAGTATCTGCTATCGTACCTGCTCCTCTGCCAGATGACTCAAAATGCTCAGCAACAGATCCAATATGAGGAGCAGCACCTGTATAAGTTTCTATTTGTTGTTCTGTTGTAGAAACAGTACCTCCTCTGCCACTAGGACCTCCAGTAGGAGGAGGTGTTCCTCTAGAAACATCTGCAGTAGAAGGAGCATCCGGCATTTCATCGCTATCATCAAAAAATCTTCCTATAATAGGAATATCAGCTACACCCGGTGTTTCTATATCTAAATCAAATCCTTCTGTCCACCATCTATATAAAGTACCTATCACAGGGATTTCTTCTATATCAGGAAATCTAAACTCTAAACCTAATCCTTCTGTCATCCATCCATAAATAACCCCAACTACCGGAACATCTTCAATATCAGGAAAATCAAAATCTAGCCCTACACCTAACTCTCTCCATTTATTAAGAGCACTAAGCAAAGGAATATCGTCTATAGATAACTGTCTCCATTTATTAATAGTTCCTAATAAAGGTATATCATCTATCGTTAGCTCTCGCCATCTATCGATTAAATCTATAAGAGGAATATCTTCTCTTTCTATACCGAGTATTTCCCCCCAATCTCCTATAGAAGTCATAGCTAATTCTCCTACAGTTCTAAGAATTCCCCCTAAAGTTCTTCCTAATAAAGAAATTGGAGCTAAAAATCTTCTTGCTCTATCAATTAAAGGATCTAACCTTTCTCTCATTTCTTCCCAATTATCAGCTATCCAAACAGAAATTTCTGCTACAGCATAAAAAGGAGCAGTAACTAATTGGAGTACGGCTGGTAAGTCATGCCACTTCTCAGTTATAAATGTATTTAAATCGTAGAACATTCCTCCTAGCCAACTTAAAGCTCCTCCAATTTTTTCTACAGTCCAATCCCATCCTTTATAAATTGCCATTGCTCCTCCTAAGACTGCTAATACTGGAGCAGCTTTAACCCCTAATACTCCTGCCAATATACCTCCTGTTTTCTTAGCACCTACAGCAATANCTCCTTTTCCTCCTAAAAATCCTGCTACAGTTGCTAATCCTCCCCCTATCTTACCTAAGAGAGCAGGAATTTTAAGCATTTTAAATACAATAGCAAATTTCAATATATCATCTAAACCTACATTTAATCTAGCTAGTTCATCAAATATATCAGAAATAATAGGAGTAGCCATAGCCATATTCTTAAGCTGATTAGTTATTCCTCCCAACATTCCTTCAGTTCTCATTCCTTCTTCAAGCATATATTCATGCCAATCAGTATGCTCTTTAATGGCTTCATTAGAAGATCTTATAGATTCTTCAAATCCTTCTTGAGTTAACCTACCAGTTCTAATACTTTCTATAGTAGACTCAGGAATTTGCATTTCTTCTCCTAATGCTCTTAATAATTCTATTTGACCTTGATCTGCATATCTTTCAAGTTCTCCAAAAATTTGTATCATTGCTTCATCAAATTCTCCATGTTCAATATATCTTTGAATTTCTTCTAAAGTTATACCTTCCATTCTAGCCATTAGTTCTCGTGCTTCTCTTCCACCTTTCATAAGAGTACCGAATAAATCTTCAAATGCTCCTACATCTTCTACTCCAGCTGCCCTTAATCCTCCTAATGTTCTAGTTATGGCTAACATTTGTTCCTCAAATTCTTCAGCAGAATCTACATTCCCCTGAACTATTTCTCCTAAACCTTCAAATATTTGCCATCCTTCTTCATGTACCTCGATTCCTTCTTTAGCCATAGCACCTAAAGCTGAAGAAAATCTTTCTACTACTTCTCTTCCTTCATCATATTCATCTATTAAATGTATAATTTCTCTAGTAGCTACATCAGCTACGTCTCCATGAACTTTTTGTAACTCCATTAAAGTTAAAGTTATTTCTTCCCTGCTAGCTTGAGAAACTTCTATACCAGTTTCCTCTAATCTTCTCCAAGCATCAACCATATCTTGAAGTACAAACATCCTGAAACCTCTAGCACCTTCATATTCTTCATCAAGATAAGCAAAATACATATCTCTCATATCTCTTCTTGCATCAACATATTCTTCCCATCCTAATCCCATTCTTCGTTGTATATCGTCCTCAACTTCTCTGATTCCCATTATACCTTCCGAAGCAGTTTCTTCTATTAATCCTCGTATTTGGGCACTTTCCATTAAACCTAATATACCTAAGAATCCTGTTTGGGCTTGATCAAACCAACTATCGCTAGCCTGTCCCGCCCCCCGAAAAGCAGACCTAGCATTTCTTTCCATTTGATCAAAAGATTTTTCTGAAGTTTCTTCATATTCTTCCCATTGTTCAGTTCTTTCTTCTATTCTTTCTTTAATCATTTCATCGAATTCTTCAACCATTTCCGTCATATCTTCTTCTATAAATCTTTGAATATTTTCTCTTAAATGCTCATCAATATAGTTATCAAAATCCTCTCCACCTTTTTCAAATTCCTCAGCAAAATGAATACCTTCACCAAACTTACTAAATTGTTTAGAAGAAGGTCTAGAGGAGGGATCTGTTCCTTCTAATTTACGAGATATGTTACTTAATGCATCTATAGTTTCTTTATGTTTATCTCCTAAACCGGATGCTTCAGATAAAGTTCTCTCTGCTCTTCTAAAGAAGTTCTGCAATTGCCTAGGTCTAACTCTTCTATAAAATTGTTGAGCAGATTCATTTATTTCATCTAAAGGACTTATTGCCTTTTTGATAAAAGTAAAAGCACCCATTACATTAGCTTCTAATTGATTAAGTTGATCAATCTGATTATTTATCAAGGAACAGAACCTCCTTTATTTGTTATTTGTCTTCTTCTTAACAGAGTCTAATAATTTATTATAGAAAAAACTTCTTTCAAATTCTGACATCTCTTCTACATCAGAATAACTAAAATTTCCGTAATATACTAAATCAAATTCTTCTTGCATTATATTATTCCATATTTTTTTACGAGCTTCCTGTCCTTCTTCAGTCGTCAAAGCTGGGACGAAAAAACTCTATATCCATTGGAAGTTCAAATTCCAACTCTGACCTGCATACATTATATTTACATTGCTCATATATAGTAGTATCGTATCCTGCTTTTATATTATCAATTTTATCCCAAATATAAGCAGAATCTCTACCATGTAACCCTTCTACATATTTCTGCTTTTTTCTCTCTACCAATTCTTCACCATTAACTGTTTCAATAAACTCTCCTAATCTCAATATATAACTAATATCTCCTTCAAGATTAGGAAACTTTCTTTGCATTCTCTCAGCTTTTTTACGAATTTTTTTAGTTTGACCAGAAGTAAGCAGAGTAATGCCCACTATATCTTCACTCATAGGCAGTTCAAGTTCTATCGGAAGAACAAAATCATCGTCTAAGTAATGGATTTCCAAATCCTTTTTTAAATTTATCTGAAATCTTTGAGGGGAATTATTACAGTAAGGACATTTATATTTGAACTTATAATCCCCTCCATAAGTTAGGATTCTTATAGCCATCATTAGAAAATGTTTGTCAAAAGTAAATAAACTATCTAAATCATCCATGCTAAAATCTTCTGGTTCTTTTATACAGTTAAGAACAATATTATCTACTGCATTCATAGTAGAAGATCCGTATATAAGTTTTTCTTCTTTAGTTGACATATTTTTTACAGTAATATCTGCAGGAATAGTTTCGTATTCTAAAGCTCTTGATGGTAATGTAACTTGATCTAAATACTCAGACATAAAAGAATAACCTCCTCCTTCTTTTTAATTTTTATTCTCTATAAGCTCTATCAACTGATAATGTTACAGTAACATTCTTAGCATCAGAACCGTCATAGTTACCTTCACCGTAATCTACACTATTAGGCCAAATACCTTCGAGTACCCAAGTTCTTAAATGCGTTCCGTCTGGAGCATATTCATATTGGTAACCTCTACGTTTAAAATCAGCTGCAAAGCCCATCTCTCCAGATTCAATATCAAATACTTCTTGTCTCCAATCATACATAGTCTGTGCTATTTCTGCACCTATAAAGTCTCTTAATTCAATGTCAATATCATCAAATGTAGTTTGTCCGGGAAACTTAACATTTGTATTTGCATAAGGAACTTCAATAGGATCATTAGAAATAGTAGGGAATGGCGAACTTAAAACAGCCATTGTTACATCAGTTTCATCCCCTACATTGACTATCTGAACTTCAAAATGATTAGTCCTTTGAGGTTCATAATCTCTATTTTCACTCATATGCATAGCATCTAATGTTTTAGGCATAAGTTTCTACCTCCTTATTAATTGATTTGATCTTTAACTACTTTCAGGGAACTCAGCTCCAGTAGGATGAATTACAAAATCTATAGGAATAAATTCTGCTGATCTTGTAGGTTTAATATGAACTTTACCTGGCATTCTATTCTGATCAATATCATAATCTGTTACTACTTCCTCATCCATCTGTACGAAGAAGTCATACAGCCCTCTTGCTCTTTTAATAGATTCAAGATAAGGCTCAACTAACCCTCTCCAAGAATTCCATGTAAATTCGTCATTCGGCTCAAAAACAACATACCTTGTAGATCCAGCAATAACTCTTCTCATAACTAGAAGTAACCTTCTCACATTAACTCTATCAAGAGCAGTAGGTTGTCTTTGAAGTGTTCTTTGCCCCCAGATAGTGATACCGTCTTGTGGGAAGTTAACTATAGGATTAACAGCATTTCCTCCAGAATACATAAAGTCTCTATCTCCCTGATTAGGACTAGTTTCAAGATCAAGAGCTCTGATTAAACGACCTCTTTTCAGTCCAGCAGGTGCAAACCACGGATAAGATACTCTATCGTTTCTAGCATATTGGGCAGCTGCATATCCACTAGGTGGTACCCATCTTTCAGTTCTCTCAAATTGATCTGCCATCTTCAACCACGGCCAGTACATAGTTCCGTAAGAACTATTTAAAGCCTGAGCAGGATCATCTTCCCCTTCTCCATCTCCATTATGCCATTCAACTACATCTTGAACGTCATATCCAAATGGAGGGTCTATAATTGCAATAGTATCTCCTCTAGATTCAGCAATATCTAACATTTCAGTAGCTACAGTTGCTTTAGCTGACATGCCGGGAGCAATCAAGATATTAATTTCGTACCTTTCTACATTTCTGAAAAATTGCATTCCTGTAGGAGGCTCCATATCTCCAACTATATCCCAATCTTCAAGATCTTCAGTTCCGTCTACTCCTCCTGTTAATACATAAGTTCCTTCTTCCAAAACAGTACCTGAACCATCAGATAAATCAACTGCTCTTACATGTCTAGATCCATCTAATTTATCTTCAAAGTAATCATCGCTTTCAGGATCTAAATTAACTTCAAACTGTTCAGAATCTGTAGGAGTTACTACACTTATTTTATAAGGTTTATCTTGTTTATCTATTTCTTCAACTACAATTTCAAAATCGTTAGCCCAAGTACCGGGAGTTTTAGCTTCAATTTCCATAATTTCAACAGGCTCATCTGATCCTCCTTCAAAATCAACTTCTTCTTCGTTATCTAAAGGATCTTCTCCAGTACCAGTATCTTCGGCATTAAATTCTGGTAAATCATCAATTATTGGAGCAACTAAACTAACCTTATTAGCATCATCATCTAATACCACTTCGTCATTATCTATAGTTGAAGCCAAAGTAATAACTAATTCTGGGTCAGTAAAATCAACATTTACATCATAAGTATCAGGTTCAACTGCTCCTTCAAAGTCAGCAGTTTCTTCTGAATCTAATGCGTCTTCTCCAGTACCAGAATAATCAGCAGTAAAATCTGACAATTCGCTAATTTCGTCAGCTACTAGTTCAGCAGTATTAGCGTCATCATCTAAAGCTATAGTATCTCCATCAAGTTCAGTTGCTAATTCAATAGTTAAAACTTCTGCGTCAAAACTAGCACTTAAATCAGTATCATCTGGAACATCTGCTCCATCAAAGCTAACATTTTCTGCTGTATCTAACGATGCTGATCCATCACCAGAATAACTAGCGTCAAATTCTGGCAAACTGCTAATTTCTGCTGCTACTAATTCTGCTGTATTATCTTCAGCAACAAGATTTTCTTCGTTATCAGTAGATAACTGCACTGTTAAAATTTCTGTAGCTTCATCAAAGCTAGCTTCTAAATCTTCTTCTGATCCTCCAGTTAATACTTCTACATTCCAATCGTTTGTATGCTCTCCCACTTCTTCAGCAGTTATTGTTACTTCTCCATCAGTTTCTCCTTCATTAAGAACAGCAGTAGCATAATCTGCAGTTTCCCCTAAATTTTCAGGAGTTGTTACTTCAATAGTATAATTATTAGTATGATCTCCTATTTCATCTGAAGTAACTGTCACTGTCCCATTATCTCCACTGCCAATTTCAGCAGTAGCATACTCTACATTTTCCTCTAAACCAGTAGGAAATTCCACTTTAACTACATAATCATTACCTTCTGTACCAAAATCAGCTACTTCAATATCTATTTGTCCATCATCTCCAGAACCTACAGTAGCTGTAGCATGTGCTGTTTCGTCTCCGTCAGTAACTATCACATCAGCATATTCTTCGTTTCCGTCAGTAACCCTTACGTACCACATCATATTACCTTCCTGTAAGAACTGTATAGCTCCATAAGTAGCTAGACACTCAGGAGTAGGATCTCCAAATGTTCTAATAAAATTATTTGGACTTGTTATCATTGTCGGTTCATTAACTGGACCCTTTGTAGCCCCTCCTACTATCCCCAAAGTAGATGTTGACGCTTGGGCTGCATAAGCACTAAAGTCTAATTCTCTTGTTTTTACACCAGGACTTAACATTACCATTTAGTAAAGCACCTCCTATTTTATATTAAATATTATTTTAATCTTTCCACTCTAATTTGTCTTCTGGATTCTAACTTTTTCATATTCTTAGTTATTTTATCCGATTTAATTGATTTCTTAGGATTCAAAAACTTTCTAACCTTTTTGCCGTTTATTACCACATCTACAGGAATCTCTTGATTTAACATATTCCTAACTTTATAAACCATTTTACGGACACCTCCTATTTCTTCTTGATTTTCTTCTTCCATACTTTCTACGTCATCTTGATCAGCATTACCTCCTGTAGAATCAGCTGTTAATTTAGTTTCTGGATATTCTTTTAAAAGTTTTTCTTTACTAATCCCATGAGTGGCAGTTACATGAGTCATTAATCTTACATATTTTTTACCACAAATAGGACATTCCACTTTATCTTTCAATCATAATTCCTCCTCTCACTCTCAACAAAATGCAGATCAATCCTGCAATATAATTTCCCAATCAACATCTAATACAGTTTTAACATCTTTATGCTGAATTAATCTTGCATTGTCTATATAAAAAGGAAAAGTTAATCTGTATATTCTACCTAAATCCTCAAAAGACATTATATCTGAGTTATCTTGTAAATCTTGATCAATAACTATAGTTTTTCTATAGGTAGGAATTTTTTCAGTATTAAAAACTCCAACAGCATCCTCCCAATCAATTTCATTATAGTTTCCTAAGTCATCTATCATATTATCTCTTACAAATTCAACACTATCAACCCACTCATCCTCTTCTACTCCAATACAATCAGGGACATCCCATCTATAAGCTATTTTATCGTTAATTGTAATAATGTTTAAAAATTTGTAATATGAATAGACAGAATAATCTTCAAATTGTTCCTCATATTCAATATTATCTTCCAAATAATCAACATCTTCTTCAGCAATTTTATCTGTCAAATAATAAATATAGGAGGTAAGATGATCAGGAGTATCTTCTGACTTAACAATAGGAGCAATAACTTCTACAGCAGGGTCGTTAGTTACCCAAAAAAGAATTTCCTCTAATAATTTATCTACATTCCTTTGATTTTTCGACCATAAATCTAGTTGGTAATCAATTCTGAGAGGAATCATTTTCTCCATAGTTACTTCTCTAGCATAATTTTCATATTTAACTTTTCTCCCCCTCATTCTTGAATGCATATCAAACTGTGCCATTTGTAATGTATAGTTTTCTCGATAAATAGACAGTAAAGGAAAAGTGACTTCGCCTTTTTTTGGAGGAATTTCAGCACATCTCTGAAAAGCCCTATCAGTAGGAGATAAAACAGTATTTTTAAACGCACTTTTAAATTTATACAGCAAACCGTCATCATAATGATAAACACTCAAATTCTATCTCTCCTCCTTCATTTTACATAAATCAATAAGATTCTGCGTGGAGGTCTATACCCACTTCTGATGCGTATCTCCTCCAAAATCTTCTAATATGTCTTGATATATATCTTTGTAAAGGCCTAAAAAGAGGACGTGGGGGCATTTTAGATGTTCCATACTCCATATACCGACAAACTTTATACACAGGCACATTAGTATCTGGATATCTTAAATATTTGTCTATACCAACAACCCACTTATCTTCTTCTCTCCAATATGTGATAGACTTTTTCAAAAGACCTGTTCTTTCCCAAATCCTAGTAGAAAAACTCTTTTTCTTTTTATATTCAAAATAAGTTACACTTAAATCATCCCAATTATAATGAAATCTTTGAGTTTCAATTGCTCTAACTAACTCGCCAGAATAAACATCAGCAATATGTTCAGCAAAGCTACTCATATGATGGGTTAAATCAGGAAAATCTCTAGGAATAAATATCTTACCCGGTCTCCACTCATAAGGAGTTTCTCTACTAGGATCTCCTTCAGTAGGTTGTATATATACAAACATTGGATTAGGCAATATAATCACACCTTCAATCTTTATCTTTAAACAAATCTAATAATACCTGAGCCTCTCTTTTTATTTCCTTCAAATCAGATTCGTCTATATCCCCAGATTCAATTCCTTCATTTGATATTTCAATAATCTTAAATAATGAATTTTTCCCACTTTCAATTAAGGCTTTCTTATTTCTTTCCTGTAATCTTCTTAAACTATCTTTTTTTCTTTTATACAGAGTTGAATCTGCAACTTTAGTTTTCTTAATATGTCCTTTATCTCCATCTTCACTGTTATTTTTACTTGACTTTTTATTCTTAAATTTATTTCTGTACACATTAATAGTTTTTCTTGGATCAGTCACTATACCACCTCTCACCCTAACTATTTAAACTCTTCTATAAAAAATTTAAACCTCTTCCTCACATTTCTAACTCCTTGTTTTAATGACTTCTTAGCCATCTCTTCGTCCTCAGCATATTCTTCAACTATTTTATTCAATTCAGAGAATAAAGAACCATCTGAAAGAGATAGGAAGCCTAATTCCTCTTCTAAAGCAGTTATAATATAATACTCCCAAAATTTATCGTTTTCTAAATCAGAAGCATCATCAATCTCCAATAAATGTTTTCGTTCTTCTAAAGCTTCTTTTTCTAATTCAGATGTTTTCTCTTCTAAATTATCATTATCTTCCTCAGAACTCTTGTTTAAATCTTCGTTTTCCTTAGCTTCATTAAATTTATTTTTACTATTATATAACCTTTCTAGTATGTTTATCTCTTTTTCAGCGTCAACATTTGAAGGATTAATTTTAGAGTTAGAAGAAACATTTTCTTTAGGAGCAACCTCTTCTGAATTTTGTCTTTTTTCTTTAAACTTATCTAAGATGCCAATTTCACGCTTAGCTTCAACATTTTTGGGCTTTTTCTTAGGCATTCTTTAAACACACTCCTCCTTAACTCTCAAGATATTATAATTAGCCTCCTGATTTTCTTTACCAATATCCTCCTCTATATGATCATATCTATAAGGTGTCAATTTACATACCCAAACATAATAAGGTGTCTTTGCTATATCTGAGATTAAATATTGATCTTCTTCAAATTCTTCAATCATCTGAGTCTCTACTTTAATAATAGATTCTCGCATAACTTTTAAATATTCAGGATACTCTTCAGGTTTTACAAACTCTTCATCTCTAATTGACTTGATTGATCCTATATAAGCTACAAGAGGTAATATATCATCTTCTTCTTTATACCAATTTAATTTTTCCAACATTCTTCGATCAGGTCTTTGATCGAGAATTATATCAATCTCTAATCCTTCTTCATAACTATCAATTTCAGGATCATGATAAATATTTCTATCTACTTCTGTTGGAAGAACTAATGTTACTTCTGTACCTTTCATATAGGCTGCTTCAATGAAGAATTTTCTTTGAAGATCCCTCTCTTTCTTAATAGGATCTAAAAAACCCATCTAATCACCTACTTCAATAACAATATTTTAAGCTCCTTTAGGGATTAAATTATAATCTTTTAAAACATCTTTAACTGATTCTGGATCCGATGCGTTAATATTATTTAAATCATCTATTAACGACCTGATAGCAGGTGCTGGAATATGTTGCATATCCCTATAATATACAGGAACACCTAACTCATCAGCTATCTCATAAATAATATTGTAATAATCAGATGTATATTCAATATTTGTTAATTCATTAACCTTACTTTCTAATTGCTCAACTAACCTCTTATCGTTACTAGATTCAATCAAAACATCTTCAAAACAATAGGGACAAGTATATATCCTTTCTGATAATGATTCAGTAGCTTTAAACTCTTTTCTACACTCAGGACATTCATATACAGACAACTTTACAGATGATCTTCCTCCTTTTTTCACAGATTCTTCTATTTCTCTAATACCTCTAACATTTATATCGTGCATTCTAGCTATATATTCAAAAACTTCTTGAGCCTCCTGCTGACTCATTGCTCTAACGACATTTTCCAATAATAATTCTGCATTATTAACAAAAATTCTATCCAAAACATCATCTAAAATATCGTATCTATCTCTACGTCCTATTTCAATATCTAATGCTTCATTTGATCCTTCCATTCTAAGAACATACTCAAATATATCTCTAGCTTCATCTCCTGAAAGAGCACCTACAACTTCTACCAATAAATCTTCTGCACTACGAAATTTCATAAGCATATCTTCCATCCAATCTAACCTTTTCATATCTTCCACCTCCAAAAATATTTAAATTACTGTGTTAAATCGTCATAATGAGTTAAATCTCTATCTGACTCTTTCACTATATATTCTTTAAATCTTTTACTAAAAACTCGTGGCTCTACTTTAGCAAATTGTATTTGCTCATGACCAAATTCTTCATAGATAAACCCTAATATCACATAAGGATAATCATAATAAACTTCTACTTTATCATATTCAGTATCTCTAATTATATCTTTATCTATTAATCTGGCTAAGATATTTGCTCCATCCAAATGTATGGCAAACTCTATTATATCAATAGTAGTAATTTTATCATCATCAGAAACACTGGTATCCAATCTTTGAAAAACCCTCTCATGAAACTTTTTAATCGTCTCATCTATTCTCTTCAAGCACATCACCTCACAGAAATAACTAACTTATCTTCAGAATACTGACTGACTTCATAGCCTAATGTATTTAAGTCGCTATTTAACTCTTCAATTTTTGCATCAAGGTCATCGTCATTTATATTAATATCAAAGACTATGGATACTGTAGTGCTTTCTTCTTCATTTATTGTATATTCACCGCTAACTCTACTCATCCAGTTACTTAAAACACTCATTAAATCAGCAGGTTTATGAATTTTTTTACCTGTATCTCCGTCTTTTACTATAGAAGTATACTGTGTAATGCCTGCAGTTTCCTGCATTAAAGTCATTAATTGCTCTATTAAACTACTGTCAAAATCAATCATAGCCCTAATATACTTTGCAACATAAGGATACCATTCAGAAGGTCTATTAAGAAGATGAGCTAAATGTTTACATACTGCTCCTCTTCTCTCAGGATTTCTCAAGTCAGGAGGTCGATTTTCAGGATCTCCCGGAGGAGTCGCTAAATATCCTCCTCTGGTAGCCATATACTGAAACCTATACCTAAAATCAGGGCAGGTACAATGTATGTGTATCTCATTTTCATTTACAGCTTCACTTAACGCTTTTTTGACTCTTTTAAATCTATCAGTATCTTCTGGAGATAAATGATTTTTAAGAATTTCTAAAAAACCTTCTAATTTTATAGTAGTCTCATAATCTCCTATAGTAAAATGAGCTTTAAAGTCCCCCCGATACAACTCGCCGGGATCACTAACTCTAACATCTTTCATAGAATAATTTAATCTCTTTTTAAACCTTGTTTCAGTATCTTGTTTTACTGTATCTAATATTTCTTGCCTTGTTAATTCTAATAAATTAGATTCATTTATTTTTAAGATAACCTGCCACCTCCCAACTACCTTAACATAGTTCTAGCTTTTTGTTGCAATCAGGACATTCTACATAATTTTCATTCAAAGTAGGGAAAATATTACCACAAAAAGCACATTCATAATGATATTCATCAGATTCAATATATCTGTCAATACTCATTAAATTCTCTACACGTCTAACTTCACTTACAAAAGCTTTATAATCAATAATATTTAACCTATCAAATAACAAAAGCAAATCGTTACTTCTTTCTCTGGCAACTATATATCCAGTATGCTTAAATAACAAGTTATAGTCCTGAGAATCAAATATACCCTTATCATGCATCTGAGTAACCATTGGTTCTATCAAATTCTCAGGACTGTCTCTTAAATCAGTAAAAACTAAACCTAAATCATCTTTAAATCTTTCTTTGGCATCTAAATAACTTATCTGTTCAAATCTCATATATTACTCATCCTCTAATGATACATTACCCTCTAGCAAATGAGTTTTCTCGTTCATGGATTCTACATATGTCCTATAATCAAAGTCTAATACTTTAATTTTATTTTCTCTAATCTCAACTTTAATAGTAGAATCTTTGTCAAATAATTCTTCTTTCTTATCTCCAATATAACATTCAAAAATTCCTTCATCATCAATAACTTTCATTAAACCTTCTATATAAAGTTCTACATTTTTAGATTCATTTTCAGTAACTAATTTAGCTTTTAATGATAAATTTTTACTAGGAAGAGCGTGTGCTTCCTTGACAATTAGATCTCTAAACTTATCTATTTCTGCTTTATCTTCCATAGCCTCATTAATATCTTTAAATGCTTTATTAGCTAAAGCTTCTAAAGATTCTTCATCAAAAAAGTAATCATCATATCTCTTTTCTTTTATTTTTTCTTTTCCTCTAGTAGCAAGCTTTCTGCGTTCATTTCTTCTGTTCCTTCTGCTTCTTTTTCTTTCCCTATAAGAACGTACTCTACCCCTGTTACGATTTAAATAATTAGATTCGTCTGCTCTTCTACCACCGTCTCCTGGCTTTGTAGTTTTTCTCTCAGGACTACGTTTAGGATCAGTTCCTGCTCTATCAACTTGAGGAAATCTTCTAGGCTCTTCTGCTTGATCTTCTACATTAGTAGCTGGTAATGAATCGCTTTCTGCGTCATCTTCATCTCTGATAGATCTTCTCCAACTTCTGTCATCGTCATCTGCCCGTTTAGTAGTTCTGACTTTCCTATTTCTCACATCACTATGATCAGAAATATCTTCGCCAATCCTTCTTCTCCTTCTTATCTTTTCAAGATAATTTTTACTTCTTCTAAAATTTCTTCTTCTCTTCACTTAAAATCACTCCTTATTAATTGAATTAAATTTTTATTAAAAATAAAGTTCAGAATCCTACCAATTTAATATCTTTTCACATCGTTAATATAAACTCCCTTCAACTTATATTCAGGCCACGCAATATCAAGAATTTTATCGATATATCCCCCTATATTAAATAAATACCCCTTAAGAAGCGGTTCTATTGCGTACTCTACTGAAGACATAGGATAATACACAGCATCAATAAACAAAATTACTTCGTTATAAGTATCATCATAAAAAATTTCTTCATCTGTAACTTTTCCAATCATTTCTTCACTTTGTAAATATCCGATTATTTCTCTTTTCATCTCACGCATATCTCCTGAATGAGGTTTGCCTGAAAATAAAGGTGCTATTTGAGCCTCTATTTCTAAAATAACTTTATCCGAATCGAATCTAAACATTAACATTCGCCTCTTTTCTTATTTCTTAATATATATTCTAATTTTTCTACATTGGAAGAAAAGTATCAGCTTCCCTTTGTATTTTTTCTAATAATTCTTTTTCCTCATCCAGACCTTCTTGAACTAAATCTTGACCATCTAAACTAAAAGGACTATTTTGAACATCAAACTTTCCTCTAATTCTTCCTAACATGTATTTAGCTTTAGCCAACGCTAGTCTCCTTATAATGGTAAACCATTGTCCGGGAGGTATTTCTTCAACCTCATTTAAATAAGGAACATATTCAATTGTTAATCTACTGGTTTGAGGATAGCCCTGCTCAACATAAAGATAAGGATCATCCCATCTGAAACTTAACTTATCTTTTAATGTATTTAATATTTGCCTATTAAGATATGTTCTAAAAACTCTATTCCTAAACTCAATACCAACTTGACCTTCAGGATGAGCCATTTGATACTGTTCTAAGCTAGTATAAGGTATTAACATAAAATCCTGACTAGATTCCGCTGGTACTTTGTAAACTTGTACTACAAAATCAACACCTTCCTCTTCTAAATTTATCCTTCCTGATTTAGGTGATGGTTTTGTTATGAATACTGTATGGTTAACATAGCCATCTACATCATCTAAAGCTTCATCAATAGCTAAATCGATTTGATTTTGTTCCAACTCTACATTAACCACAGGAAAACCTAATTTGGTTTTTATTGCATCTTCTATATCCTGTCTTGTCTTAATTTTAGCCATTGATAATCACCTTCTCATCTCCAAAATTAAAGATCTTCTAATGGCAGTTGATCTGCCTGATTTACAATCCATTTAATTAATGTTTCCTTCTTCTTAGCGTTATAAGTTGTTATATCATATTTATCTGCTAACTCCTGCAAATCTTCTGCTTTAAATTCGTGTAACTTTTCTTCTAATTCGTTTAACTGAAACGAATCTACTGCAACTTCAACTTCCTCGTCTTCTTCTGAATCATCCTCTATCTCTTTTTGCCCTTCTAATTCTTCAGAAACTTCCTCTATTTCCTGTTCTTCTTTTGTTTCCTCCTCTACCTCTATTTCCTCTTCTTCTTTTTGATCCTCTTGGATATCAGATTCAACTTCCTCAACTTCGTCTGCAACATCTTCTTGTTCGTCTTCCTCATTTTCAACATTTTCTTCAACAGTTTTTGCTTGGATTTTAAAATCCAAATCGTGAATTTTAGCAGATTCTTTGTAATGTTTTAATTCTTTGTCTGTTTCTACTTCAATTGTACACGTTTCACCGGGATTTACATAGAAATAACTATAAGTCTTGTATACTAATATTTTTTCTTTTTCGTCATTAGGATTATACAAGATTACTTCTTTAATCTTTTTCAATATAAAACACCTCCATTATTATTTTAACCATCCTAAAACTAATATATACATCCGAAATGCAATCCAGTTTCATCTAATTTTTCCAACTCGTATATCACTCCACCTTCCCTGACAATTTCCTTCCTGCTTTAGGATAACTCTCTATAACATTATTTATCCAGTTAATAGGCACTAACCCTAAAAAATCTAAATTATCTTCTACTACATCTTTATCTAATTCTAATATAGTATCATCAATAAAATGTAATAGATAATTACCAGATTCTGTATCTCCTAAGATAATACCAAACTTATCTTTTTCTAATTTTCTTTTGAAACCATCTTCTCCAATATTAACATAATTAGTTCTCGATAAACCATTTATCGTATTTTTTACTTTAAATGATGAATTAAGAGCTCCTTCATTAGAATATTTGCTATTCATCTCAGACAATTTTTTAACATCAAATACAGATTCTTTTTTATTTAATTCTTCAATATTAACTACTTCAACAATTTTATTAACAGACATTAAAGCCACACCTCCAAAAAATTTATGAATAAAAGAGGAGTAGGTAGAGGAGGAGACTCGGTGGATAATGGAGGAGGTTATGTTTTTTAACTACCTACCCCTCAAAGTTAAAAATTTAATTAGCAAACAAAAACTATTTGATTCCTATAAAAAATTTTAATTTAAAAATACAGATTCTCCTAAAACTTTTATTTTATTAAGAGAACAATCAATTAATTTTTTGTACCTACCATTCTTAAAATCATGCTCCCAAATTCTCAATAAATTATAGTTTTTATTAATTAAATACGTATTTCTTGATTTATCAATACGATTGCGTTCATTTTCATCAGAAAAACCACATTCATAACAATTATGCCAGTAACAACCGTCACATTCAATTACCAATTTATAGTTCGGTAAGTAAAAGTCTAAAGAATAACCTCCCCATGACGACTCAATATAATGTTGAGGATCATATTTAATGTTTAATTTATCTAAATAATCCGCAGTTTTTAACTCTATAGAAGTGTAATCATCTCTACTCCTATTAGATAAATATTTAGATCTGATTTTAGACATTTTAGATCTCATTTCTTCTGTATTAAAGATTTCCTTAATTTTCTCTGACATTTTCTTTTTAGTTTCCTCAGTTCTTTTAGTACCATACATAGGATGATCTTCACCAGTAATACCATACATTGGATTATCTTCTCCAAATGAACTTGCACAAAATGGACATTTACAATCATTAGAATGTGATACGCCTTTTTTAGTTTCTGCTATTTTTCTTTTTGTTTTTTCAGATCTTGTTTTGCCATACCAAGGATGTTTTTCTCCTGATTGATCTTTACAAATAAAACAAGCACATCCTTTTGGATGATTCAACTTTTTGCCTTTCTTAGCTTTACTCATATTCTTTTTAGCTTCTTCAGATTTAGGACCTCTCATCTTACTCCTAGTATTATCAGATAACAAAGAATAATCAGGATATTCTTTTTTAAACTTTTCTTTATCTATATTATGAGTTTTAGTGAGATGAGAAGCTAAAAGTTTATATGATTTTTCACAATAAGGACAAATTATCTCTCCATTTTCATCAATATTAGACAATTTGACAACCTCCTTAGAAAGTTTATTTTAAGAGAAGTAGCTCCTAACCATCTAAGGTAGTCAGGAGCCTCGAAGAGATCAACTCCGATTTTAACTTCTCCTAAATTATATTATTATATGAGATATAATTGCGACTTGTTAATATTGTCTAAAATCTGAAATTTACAGGTCAGTTACGACTCCTTTTTGATACATATTGCTATTAACAATTTTCTTTCCATCGTCATGTTACGAGTATGTCGATTCCACACACTCTCTTGTAGTTTCCTACAAGACCAGACTATATCATTCATCTTCAGTCTAAACTATTGAAGATTAGTCCGCTTTTCGAGTTCTCTTGAACCCTACTAATTAGTCGTTGAACCTTCTCCTATTCGGAGCTTGGATGCTGATTACCTAATTTCTCGTTTTTTCAAACCATCACACTTGAGTTTATTTCATCTCTATGTTGTGGTAACGAGAACTCTAAAGGTGTTCCAGCAGTTAACGGACTTTTAACAACCCAGTTAGATTCTAGGATGTCGCAAAGCCTTTTCGCCCGGTAAAATCTTCGGTCATAATTAAACTAGTAGATAGAATTGGCATATATGGAGCATATACACATCCAGATTCAAATAAGTTCTCCCCACTAAATCCTACAACATATTCGTTGCTAGGGAAGTAAGGATTCTTATAAACTGGAATTCCATTAACGTAACCTGATAGATGAGGTCCAACAGGTGTTGCGTCTCCTGCTCTTTCAAAGGATCTCATTGTTTCAACTACGTTTGCAACTCCAGTTCCCATCACAACAAAGTTCCATGTAGCTCTCTTTGTTCTGTCAAAGAT
>SL_8KL_010_SEDDRAFT_10001555_pt1 | contig 19897 bp, 18 predicted proteins | sample SodLakKL_010_SED_4_FD_11160 | JGI IMG/M metagenome (IMG submission 11160)
TCTTCGCACCCGTTCTCTTTTTTATTTCATACGATCCGATCACGTAATCTTCATTTCTATGAGTTTCTAATACCATCTTGATGTTCATACCATGCTTAGAAGCGAGATCAAAATATTTCTGTACATCCCTTCTAGGGTCTATTACCGCTGCTTCGTTCTGATCTCCTATTATATAGGAGTAATGTGCAAGTCCTTCAGATTTTATCCTTTCAAATAACATATCCTTTTCCTCCACTATTGCATCTATTATCTATTGTCTTTGTAATTTAATTTTTCCTCTCGACTCAACAAAACATTAATAAAACGCCGTAAGTAACTAAAATTGGTAGATAACATGTCTAAAGCTATAGTTCTTTTAGAAAATGGTTTTGAAGATACTGAATTAACGTATCCATACTACAGGTTACAAGAAGCAGGTCTAAAAGTCGATCTTGTGGCTGAAGAAGCAGAAAAAGTCTACGAGAGCAAGAACGGTCAGAAGATAAGATCGCATAAGGCCGCGGGAGAGGTAGATGCTTCAGATTACGATTTAATGGTTATACCAGGGGGAAGAGGGCCTGACAGGATGAGAATCAAAGATTCTATAGTAAATCTTGCTCAAGAGGCAGTGAATAATGACCTCGTTATCTCATCAATATGTCACGGCGCCCAACTACTGATAGAAACGGATTTGCTAGATGGTAAAAAGGCAACTTGTTTCTACTCCGTGAGGACCGATCTTGAGAATGCAGGGGCAGAGTTCCTAGACCAAGAGGTAGTCGTAGATGGAAATCTAGTAACCTCTAGACATCCCGGTGATCTTCCGGCATTCATGAAAGAGACACTGAAACTTCTCTAAAAAACCTTTTCTTTTTTCATATATACTTACCTACATCTATATCTTGACCGGATCTTTTCCCTAATTTTTCCTGTGCTGTCTTTAGGATAACTTCCGCCACTTTCTTTGGATCTTCTCCTTTATGATCGGTCATCGATGTAGCCGTCATACCAGGATTTACAACATATACTCCTATTTCTGGAGAGAGTTCTTCTGCTATCGCCTGAGTAAAACCTCTCACTCCGAACTTCGTAGCACAATAGATAGATACCTCAGAACTTCCTCTCTTTCCTAGACCGCTAGATATGTTTATAATCATACCTCTTTCTCCTTTCTTCAGTTGAGGAAGAGTAATCTTTGTCATTTGTATGAGACCTTTCAAGTTGACTTCTAACTGTTTCTCTATTTCCTTAAAATCCAATTCCTCCAACAATCCACTTTTCAAAATACCTGCATTGTTCACTAGTAAGTCGATCTTTCCGAACTCGTCGATTACACTTTCTAGAGAATCTCTTATCGACTCTTTATCGGTCACGTCGAGATGTACCAGGATAGCTTCTGAATTTTCTCTACACTTTTCCAAAACTTCCTTACCCCTCTCTTTACCCTTATTGTAAGTAACAACAACTTTGCTGCCCTCTTCAGAAAATTTTATCGCAGTTTCCTTCCCGATACCGGAACTAGAGCCGGTAACTAAGACTACGCTGTCTTCGAGTTTCATATAAGAGCATATAACGAATCCTGATACTTTTAATTTTTCTAAAGCGCATCACAATAAATTATATAGCTACCTTAAGTATGCTTTTTTGGAGAAAAATGGGGCCTAAAAACTATAAAGAGACTACAGATTTTTGGAACGATATATTTCAGAATAGTGAAAAAAGTTTTGATTACACTGAACCGTTCCAAATAGCTGATATAGAGGAATGTCTAGATTGGTTGGTGGACGAAAATTCTTCGATAATCGATTTTGGGTGTGGTAATGGAAAGTTATTATTGAGGTGTCTAGGAAAGGGGGCTGAAAGAGCAGTAGGGATTGATATAAGTCCAAAAGCCATTGAAAGTGCAAAAGGATTCGCTAAAGCTAACAATATATTATCTAGAACCAATTTGGTTGTAGGAGAGGTAAATAAACTTTCAAAGTTCAAAAACGATGAGTTCGATGCCGGGATACTTTCAAATGTTGTAGACAATCTAATACCAGAAGACTCTATCCAATTGTTAAGAGAATTCAACAGAATCATCAAACNAGAAGGAAAAATATTCCTTAAAATGAATGATTATGTAGACCCAAGTCAATTAGAAGAATGGAACGCCCGAAAAATACAGGATGATTTCTATAAAGAAGAAAGTGGACTCTATTTTTGGAATCTTGAAAATGAAAAAGTCATCAGTTTATTAGAAAAGTATTTCGAAATAGAAAAAAATACTAAAGTTGAATTTAAAGAGCAAGATCAGGTTAATAGACTTTATTATTTAATAAACAGATAGGTAAAGTGGCATCATGAAAGCAGAAACTCTACCAATCTATTTCGACGGTAAGCATTATGACGCTTGGACTGAAAGAAAGGTAGACATACCATTTTATAAAAGACAGGTAGAAAGATACGGCGATCCCGTGCTAGAATTAGGTTGCGGTACCGGTAGGATTACAATACCTATCGCTAGAGAAGGTCATGAAATAATTGGATTAGATATATCAGATAAATTATTGAATAGAGCAAAAGACAAGGCTAAAAATGAAGGTTTAGATATCAATTGGATAAAGGGTGATATGAGAGATTTTTCTTTAGATAAAAGATTTGATCTAATCTTCATTCCTTTCAACTCCATCCATCATATATTGACTTTGGAAGATTTGGAAAAGGTATTGAATAACGTACGTAAACATCTCAAACCAGAAGGAAGATTCATCGTAGAACTTTTCAATCCTGACCTGGAGATACTGAACAGGGATCCTACGGAAGAACACGAAGTTATAGAATACGAAGATCCCACCAGTAAAAGAGAAGTTAAGGTTACAGAAAGCACAGATTATGAGAGAGCAAAGCAGTTAATGCATCTCTCCTGGTTTTACGAGCTTGGTGATAGAAAAGAGGAGATAGAGTGGACGATCAGAGTCTGGTTTCCAAAAGAAGTTGACGCTATCTTAAAATACAACGACTTCAAAATCGAACAAAAATATGGAGATTTTGACGAATCACCTATGACTAACAATTCGACTCAGCAGATACTAGTATGTAAAAAAAAGGCAAAATAAATATAGTCTTAAGCAACGTAGGTGAAACGTGTGACAGAAATTTAGAGGATTACAAATGTATGAAAAACTCATAGATCAAGTTAAAGCTGGAATAGAAAGAACTGATTTCACACTTCGCGGTAAGAATTTTGAAGAAGGGAGGATAAAGAATCAGATTTATCTTGACCTTTACCTGAAAATCAAAGATGAAGAAAAGAGATTGATGCGGGTAAGTATATACAAGGGAAAAGCGCCATACTACGATCCTTGGGTGGAGATGTTTTCTATCAAAGATTTTTTGATATTCGATGGAGAAAGATTCGATTATTTCGATTCGAAAATTGAAGATGAATTGTTAGATTTTTTTACCTCTCAGATGGACCATGGTAGTAGAATATTCATTGAATACCAGCATGACAAAAAAACTATGAGAGAGCTTTCTTCAGGGGTACCTGAACCTTGTACCCGCTTAGGATACAAGCTTTTTAAAAGAGGGTTTACCTGGTTCAAGGATTGGTACTTCTCTGAAGGTTTTCATGAAGGGAATCAGAAGCTCCAAGGTGAAAAACCTATAGATGAAGAGCACAGAAAAAATCAGATAGATCATATCGAAAAGGAAGTAAAAGATTTTCTAGAAAAAATACGAGATCCAAAAGGTAAAGATATTGATNAAGACGCCTACAAAAAAGGAGAGAAAATTCTAAAAAATATCAAAGATTGAACTTCACCTTACTAATTTAGCGCTGACTATGTTTCCTCCACACCTGGGACATTCTTCTTTAGGTTCTTTAAGCCACCTACGGCATTTTTCACACCTATAACTCCATTCCCACTCTTCGTCGATCTCCTTTTGAGCTATACCTTTGTATTTCACATCCATGGATCTAGCAAGGTTCTGTATAGAATAATCATCCGTAAGTATTGTCCCTTCAACATAGATCGCCAAAGCTATAACTTCCACATCAGTCTCAGAAAGCCGGATATCGTCTCCAGTCCTGCTCGCTTGTTCTTTAACTCTATCCATGAGATTTCCTGGGGGGTGCATCTCTGTGAGTCCCGCTGATTTCATCATCTCTAGCTTGCGGTACCATCGTCCACCTTCAGTTATCTCTGAAAGAACTCCAGGAGGCACATACATGTCTTCATCCATCGGTATATCTTTTCCCGAGAGTATAGCCGAAGTATCGAGAACGTATTTCATCGTTAATCTAATTATCGAAAGTCGATAATATCCTTTTCCATTAAACAAAGGGTTTTAATCTTCCGATACAATGAAGTTCCATGGCTATTTACGAATTTGAAGGTAGAAAACCCGATATTTCTCAAAAAAGCTACATAGCGAAAAGCGCAACTATCATAGGCGATGTTACAATAGGAGACAACTGTTATATTGCTCCTGGAGCTAGGATCAAAGGGGATTACGGCACGATAAAGATAGGAGATAACTCTAACGTACAGGAGAACTGCGTAATACATGCAAGACCCGGAGAAGAAACGAATATCGGAGACTGGGTCACTGTTGGACACGGTGCAATAATACACGGCGGAAAAATAGACGATTACGCGATAATCGGTATGGGAGGTATTGTAAGCGATGAAGCGAAGATAGGAAGATGGAGTGTAATCGGGGAAGGAGCCGTTGTCAGAAACGGTCAGGAGATAGAAAAAGAAAAAGTCGCTGTTGGAGTTCCATCAAAGACTATCAAACAGATATCTACCGAGTACAAAAAGAAGTGGAAAAAAATCAAAGAGGAATATGCCTCATTCTCACAACGCTATAAAGAGGGTTTGAATAGAATAGACTAGTGAAGTTCATCAACTAGAGGTTTCTTTCCTTTAATGTATTCCCTGTAAGTGAGCACTTCGCCTTCTGTCTCCTTGGCTGCAGCCCAAACATCTCCCGTTTTCTCTCTAAAATTTGATTCTCTAGTGAGATGATGATCATAAAGCATATTTTCAAAGTTACATTCTTTTACGATGTGAGAAGCGTTCTCTACTGAACGATTCAGATTGAACTTATTCAACATATAACCTAGGAGGTAAGTAGCAGGGCCATCCATGATCAAAAAATCGGGATCTTCCTGAATTATCCATTCAGCATAATCCTCTATAGTAGGTCCTTGAATATCTGAGGTATAGATGAACTTATCAGGTCCTCTTTCAACTATTATGGCTATCACCCAACCTGTTTTCGAATACTCGATACCGTGAAAAAGAGGTCTAGTGAACCTGATAGTCGTCTTTCCAATTTTTATAGTTTCACCATCAGCAAAATGAACATTATCAAGTGGTTCTTCGACAGGTTTTTCTTGGTTCCACATTTTAGTTCTTTGAAAGAACTTTTTCCTCCACTTCTCTTGCAGCTCCTTTCTCCTCTCTTCATAATCACCTTCTTCTATCTCTTGAAGTAAAGGAAGTTCTTCTAAAGGAGTCTTCATATTCTTCTTTCTCAGGTTTAGTTTTGAATTCATCAAGATCTTTTTCAATCTCATGAGTGTCAAGCAAAGCCTGCAAAAATTTTCTACTCCGCTTCCATTGAGAAGGATTTATCCATCGATTGGGATTTTTTATCCATATATCTTTGTTAGAATATACGGAGGAAAAATCTATTCCATTCGTGTCAGGCAAAAAATGATGATCATAATGATAATGGGAAATGAAAACATTTTCAGCTTGCCTTGAAGCTTTTTGTATTTCATCTCTCGCTTTATCCAACAAAGCATATTTTCGCTCTGTTTTCATCGGAAAGCTCTTCTGCATGACCGCCGCAGCAGGATCAATAATTATAGAAGTGTCCGTGGTACTTACCATCACACAGGTACTCTTTGCACCCATGCTGTCAGACCATATAGGTTCCACATTTATTTCATCCATAAGACCACTCAATCTTTAAACTCTATATATCTCAATATCTCTTTCAAACTTTCCTCATCCTCGATCAACCTTTCAAGTTCTTCCTCACTTTTCGGTCTCTCCCTGAATATGGTAGCAGCTCTTTTCTTTCCGATACCAGGTATCTTTTGAAGTTGTCCAAAAGAGGCTTCGGAAACATAAAAAGGATGGTGAATTCCAGTGACGCTTCGTTGGCCATGGTCAGTGATCATCACGTCATAGTATTCATTCAAATTTAATTCGTATTCGACACCTACCAATAAAGGATACGTTCCGATCTGCCTTCCAAAAGTTACACTTCCATCGATTTTTTCCATGAAAATATCCGTGAGAATAGTTCCGGCAGGAAGCATCCTTTTCAATAAAGGATTATCGATATTCACCCTTACTTTTTTCTTGAATTGTTTGAATTCATTTTTATATCTCACTTTGAATTCGCCAGTGTGTGAGAGTACCTGTCGTATATTTATCCTTCTTAAAAGCAGATCTTGCTCCAATAACTCTTCCAAAAACATGTAATTTTTCTCGTAAGTTTTTCTAGTCTCCCCCTTCAAACCGCCTAGAAAATTGAGACCAGGTAACAATTTTGGCATGCCGTTAGATCCTCTTTCCCTTCCAACGTCGTTGATTATTTTTACAGCTTCTCTAACTTGTTGAGGAGTGGCGTTCAAATTATTTTCCTCGATGACTTCTTTATCTGCTGATTCCATCCCCAAAGCAAGCACATTTCCTGAGGTAGTATAATCCACCAGTATTTCCATCACTTCTCTACCCCTATCAGGATACTCAGCGATGACTGCAGGATTTGCGTTATCCACGTGTAGCACTTCTATCTCAGGACACTTCTCATGGATACCTTTAAACAACTTCTTAATTTCTCGTGGTCGGGGAATAGGCACCTCTTTTTCTCCTACACCTTTAGATTTATAACTTATAGTGCAGGACTGACCGCCGAGACGAAAATATCTAATTCCTTTCTCGTATAAAAGTTCGAATTCTTCTATTATGTCCTCTTGATCTCTAAACCCTGGCTTTCCATAAGCAGGTTCAGAGCAAAACGAACATCCGCCGGTAAAATATCGCGGACATCCTCGGTAAGCGGTCATCTCTAATAATAGCGGGTCTGGATAGAGAGGATGCCTCTTGACAACCTTGTGACCAAATTTGAGCCAATCCTCCATCTCCTCAGGTTCGGCCCATCTGTCTTCACCATCGCCGAACAAAGAGTCGTAGAAGTAAGCTGCAAGGTCTTTAGTAGCGTAGTGATCGTAACCTTCAACTTTCTCATATCTTGCAAGAGGGCCTCCTAAAAATGTCTCACCAGGTTCTTGAGCTATCTCCTCAGCTTCTTTTGTTGTGAGAGGTGTACCTCCTAAATATTTTCCCGGAACTGTGACACCTCCATGTACAAGCACGATATCTGCTAGAGGCAGTCCTTTTTTCCTGTACTCATCCGCGGTTACATACTCCCATGATAGGTCTAATTCCCTAGCTACTCCGACCAACATCCTCGGCTCAGGGGAGAGATAAGGTGGTACACCCAATAAGCCAGGTTCATCCACGTAAGCATCGACTACTAGGATATCGACCTTTTCCCTTCTCTTCTCAGGCTTATCCCATCTTTCATCTATCATGATCTTTCAGAACCTTCTTTGCCTTTTTTATGGTTCCGCTGGTTATGATGGTCTTCACTCTGCCGTTCGCGATCTCTATCTCGTTCATTATCTCTACAGCTCTATCTTTACCGGTATGGCTGCACCTTACTATACCTCTATCTCCTTCGAATACAGTCAACCAGGGCTCTATATCTTCATATTCCTTCCTTGAAAATTTGTCTCTAATAGCTTTTATCATGCCTCTCCTGTCGGTTTCCGCTCCTTCTATAACAAAGGAAATATACCTTTGTCTATCATCGCCTACGACCATCACGCCAAATAGTCACTCTCTTTTTATAAATTGCTCGGTCAACTGAGTAAAAGATATGAAGTAAATCCAAAGACCTCAAATTTAATTACGTCCTCTTACCATATATTCTACAGATGAAGAAATTTTACTATCCGGGAAAAAAATTCCCAAGCATTTCAGTCACCGGAAATCGATGTGGGCTCTCCTGCCCTCACTGCGACGGTAGATTTCTCGAAGGAATGGTTTCCATCTCTAAACCTAATGAGCTTTTTGAATTCGCACTAAAGTTAGAAAAGTCGGGAGGAACGGGTTTCCTTTTGAGCGGAGGATGTACTAAAGATGGAAAAGTACCTATAGAAAATTTTCTCACGGCTCTCTCCAAGATAAAAGATGCTACTCAGCTTTCTATCAATGTTCATACAGGACTGCCTACAGGAGAAATGGTCGAAGGTCTAATAAATGCAGAAGTCGACGCCATTTCATATGATATGATCGGCTCTAAAGAAACAATTGAAAAGGTTTATGGTCTAGACGCAACACCAAAAGATTACAAAGAAGGCTATCTCATGCTGAAAAACGCCGGTCTTGAAGTCGCTCCTCATATAACGGTTGGTCTTAATGGAGGCGAACTCGATGGTGAATTCAAAGCTATAGAAATACTAGAAAATACGAAAAAAATAGTGTTGAACTCTCTTATCCCGAATGATTTTGGAAAGACGGTATCAAAAAAAGATTTCTTCTCAGTAATGGAGCACGTTGACCAGTCTACAGACATAATACTAGGATGTATGAGGGAAAGAGGCAGGCATGATATGGAGATAAAAGCCTTAAAACTAGGAGCTAAAGGAATTGTTTTGCCTTCTAAAAAGACTGAAAACTGGGCTAAGAAGAACTTTGATATGGAAAAAGTAGAGAAGTGCTGTGTTGTTTAACGATAAATTCCCTTGCCTGTGTATCTTTTTTTGATCGGATAAAGAACAGCAGCGGATTGTAAAAACACGCCCAAATAAAGGAACGATAGAAGAGAAAATGAAGTCTGTCTACTTGGGAAAACCTCTCTTCTGATGTTATATTCGATTGCTGAGCGATCTGTAGAACTCAGATGGAAAATCCATACTTTAAATGCACCTGTATTCAGTTCGTCCTCTTTAAAAGTTACATTACTATTTTCATCATCTATATTTCTAGATATGACGGTCTCTCTTTCTCCATCTTTCTTCTCATAAAGTGTAATATTTATTTCTGAGACTGTATTCCCCGCATGTTCAATTGTCAAACTTTTTAAACCTCTCAGATTCAATATGCATCTATTAGTCAATTCTATCTCGGCTTCAAAATTTTCACTATCTTCGTTCTCTAGTGTAATAATCTTCTCCTCGACCGAAGAAACTTCATTTACCATCTCAGTCAAATACGGCGTGTATAGAACTCCAAATATGATTAAAGCTATCACTGCAAGTGTAATAGATTTCCTCATCGAATTTCTGGCTAACAAGTATTTTGTGCTGTAACTTCTATGACGTTTTATTATTAAAATTCTAAAGATAAATGAGCTGATAAATATTATTAGTACCCACCCAAAAAGCATCAAAAGAGAATGATAGATTGGTAAATAAAGAGGATTAAAAGAGACTCCGTCGAAATACATCAGAAAAGGAAAAAGTACTATGATTCCAAAAATCTGAAGTATAAACGATTTTCTTTTGAGATTTTTAACTCTCTCTACCTTGTGAGATCCTTCGAGTTTATCTTGGAGTTCTTTTAATCTTCTGCTTCGGGTAATCTGTCTTCGCTTGTCTGACCCTCTTTCCAATTTTTCTAATCTTTTCTTTATATCTGAATCATCGTTCCGAGGTGAGGCTTTCTTTCCCGCCATAAAACACATTAAGTAATTCCTATTTCCTTTATAGGAGTTTCGCCCCTAATTTTAGTACAAAAAAAGGCACAGAAAATTCAGGTATGGTCATCTTTTCTTGGAGTTCAAATTCTTCATCTTTCACTGATACATGTTCCAACTCGGGTAAATCTTCAAATCTGATGTCATATTCTTTGTCTGTAAGAAAACTAGGTACCGCATCATCTAACGGACCAAATTCTTTTAACGAATCAAAATCAATCTTTTGTACTACCAAAAATGAAGAACCATGAATCGAGGAGGGCAATCTGATCAGCCGTTTGGTATCTCCAGTTACTGGCTCGTCTGTAGAACCGATTATCTGAGAACCTATCTCCTGCACGTTTTCTTCTTTCAGTATGCCTTCGATTATCTTTTCGAAGGTCGAGGCGTTAACCATCCTTTTCTCTTCCGAAAAAACGTCTAGAACTCCATTTTCTACTATCTTCTTCCATTTTCCTTTGTTAAAAAGATCCTCATAAAGACCTGATGCGGTCTTTTTTCCCACGCCGTGCTTCTCCTCCATCTCCTCTATAACCGCATCTTTCTCCATATCATGCCATCTTTTAAGGAGATCAACGGTAAGTCTTCTTGTCTTCTTCCTCCAGCCACCCTCTTCTTCGTTAGGGAGTCTAGGTGCCTTTTTGATATTATCTATGTCCTTGAATTCACCTATCTTTATGTTCTCGTAAGGTAATATAACATCAAGATCCAATCCTACTCCAGTTATATAATCCACTATTTCCCTCCTTGCCTGTTTAGAGAGATCAAAAATTTTGTCTTTTCTAACGTGAACATGATATCCCCTATTACCAGAAAAAAATAGTTCCATATCTTTTTCCTTTATACCGAAATCATCTATCAAGAAATCTTCTATTAATAAGCTACATTTTTCCTTTACCTTTTCTAACTGTTCGAAGTAATTTAATTCCTCACTACCAGGGATGTGATCAGCATCGAGATCGAATACCAGATCTGCACCAAGCCACTCTTTATCGGCCATAGGAGCCTCGGGATTCGAGTAATAAGCTGTAGAATAGTACGAGTGAAGTGGTGTTTTTTTTCTCAAGAACTCTTTCACTTCGGCTTTAGACCTAAAGGCAACTGGACGGTGCATACCTTCACTATTGAAATATACGAAAGCGAATTCCCTCATGGTAAACCTATAAGGGAGAGATAAATCTACAGTAGTATAATAATCTCTCAAGACACGCGAAAGAAACCTACGAGTTTTATCACTACCGTTCACAAAATCAAATCCGAGTGTTAAGTAAAATATTTTTGGATATGAGATAGCTATTAGAAATAAAATAGATTGAATTCACCAATCTCTTTACACAAAATTTATTTACTACTTAAAACAGATAGTCTCTTTGATGGGCTATAGAGCAACTACAGGTGGATTATTCGCTTTCATGATAGTTCTGTTCATCGTTATAGGATACCTTATAGGAGGATTTTTCCTTGATAATTGGATAGCTGGGACCATATTATTCTTAGCTATCGCGGCCGTGATGAATATAGTCGTCTACTTTTACAGTCATAAATTGATACTTCGTTCGCATAACGCGAAGATCATAGATGAGCAGGACAACCCTAGATTATTCAGACTCGTCAAAGATGTAGCTTACAAAGCGGGTATAGAGATGCCAAAAGTCGCCATCGTACCTTCTGATACGCCCAATGCATTTGCTACAGGGAGAAATGAAGATAACGCTGTAGTGGCAGCTACAGAAGGAATTCTCCATACGTTGAACGACGATGAATTGAGGGCTGTCTTGGCACATGAAGTAGGACACATACAGAATCGAGACATGATGGTGATGAGTATAGCCGCGACACTGGCTGGAGCTATAACATTCATGGCTAGGATGGTATGGTTCCAGATGATTTTCAGTCGAAGGAGGATAAACCCCATCTTTCTAGTAGTTATGATCCTAGCACCTATCGGTGCGATAATAATCAAGTTGGCTATATCTAGGAAAAGGGAATTTATGGCCGACAAAAAAGGAGCTGAGATATCCAAAAATCCAAAGGCCTTGGCTAGCGCTTTAGAAAAACTCTCGACTAAAAATAAAAGCAATCCTATGAGAAGTAAGAGCACAACGACTTCCTCTCTATTCATAGTCAATCCTTTCAAATCTAGTGCCTTTGTCAAACTTTTTTCATCACACCCACCTACTGAAGAAAGAGTCAAGAGGCTAAGAGAGATGGCCGCAGATTTTAGCTATATGTAAGTCTGTTAAATTTTCTTCCAACTCTTCAAAAATCTATAAGTATTGATTCCATTTTTGGTAATGTGTGAGTGCGAAAAGCTCGGCTCCTGGAAAAATAATCCTGTTTGGAGAGCACGCGGTCGTTTACGGAGAACCCGCTCTATCTCTAGCAGTAGATAGAAGGATAAATTGTGAGGTCTCCGCCTCCTCATCAGAAACTTATGTGAACGGATATCCGATCAATAGAAAACATCATAGTTATATCTTAGAGTGTGTAGAGAAATTAGACACGGACAAAAAATTTGAGATAAAAACAGAGAGTGACCTCCCTAGTGGTGCAGGTATGGGGTCCTCGGCAGCTGTGACCGTCTCCACAATAGGATGTTTGAGGGAATTTCTATCTAAAGATTTAGAAGAAGAAAAGATAGCTAAGGATGCCTTCGACGTGGAATTTAAAGTTCAGGGAAGCGCTAGTCCTATCGACACCTCGACATCTACTCATGGTAATGCCATAATGATCTCTAAAGAAAAAAAAGAAGATTTTCTATGGAAGATCGAAAAAGATGAAAATATTTGGAATATCCATCATCAGGATATCCCCAACATAGATCTTGTAATCGGAGATACAGGAGTTCATTCACCTACGGGGCCTCTCGTGGAAAAGGTGAGAAAATTCTATGAGAAAAGTAATTTTGCTAAAGAAATAATCGAAGACATAGGGGATATAGTCAAAAAAGCAACTCATCTACTGAAAAACGAGGATTTAGAAGAACTCGGAGAATTGATGAACAAAAACCATCGTTTACTTTCGATACTCGGTGTTAGCCATCCTAAATTAGAAACATTGATCCGTGGGGCAAAAAAATACTCTTATGGTGCAAAACTCACAGGCGCAGGAGGTGGAGGTTCTATGATCGCACTAACAAACGAACCAAAGAAGGTCGCTGAAGAAATAGAAAATAGAGGTGGGACCCCCTACATTATAAAATCCACAAAGAAAGGCTTAGTTACCAGCAAATAATCTCATCTTATACCCGGCTTTCTCAAATGTTAAAGCGTCTGGAACTCTAGAAAGAAACATTCAGAAGGGTTTTATTTTTTGCCTATCTATTCCGATTCCTTCAGGTGTCAACACAATAAAGTTATTTCCCACTCTTGCTACATCACCCGATACTTCACTAGCAACCGCCTTTAACTCGCTTTGAACTCTTTCCATGGAATCCTTACTACCTGCTATAGCCTCGATATCTACTAACAAGATATTGCCGTCATACACCTCTTCTGTAACATCTCTTACATCTTCGTATCGATGGACTTCAGCTATCTTGATAAGTGTATCGGCTTCAAAAATTTCGCCTTTTTCTTCTTTTTCAGACAAGTGGGTAAGATCTATATACTCTTCTCCTCCAAGGTCAGAACTTTTTCCCTTCTTCTTCAGATGGGTCTTTTTCTTAAGGAAATCTCCTATCATGGCATTCACGTCCGACAAAGTGATTGATGGCAAACAATAAAAATCTATCGGAAAACGAGCAGGTGTAAACCATCGAAAACCTTAATTTACTCAACAGAAAAGATTAATATCACCTTTATTGTAATCAAACTATTAGTTGCAGGCGTGATCTAGTCTGGTAGGATCTGAGCCTTCCAAGCTCATTGCACGGGTTCAAATCCCGTCGCCTGCATATCGGTAAAAATCATTGAATTTATATTCCATGAGTCTTTTCTCCTAATCATGAAACGGATATTGATCGGAGTAGCTTGGCCTTATGCGAACGGGCCTATCCATATCGGTCAAGTGGGCGGTTGTTATCTTCCCCCAGANATATTTAGACGTTATCACCAGATGAAGGGCAACGAGGTACTGATGGTCTCGGGGTCNGATCAGCACGGTACACCCGTGACNGTGACCGCAGAGGANGAAGGTCTCACTCCAAAGGAAACAGCTGAAAAATATCATAAAATAAATTCTAACGCTCTCAAAAAATTAGGGGTTAAATTTTCTCTTTTCACCTACACAATGAACGAAACTCACAAAAGAGTTGCGAGAGATATCTTTAAAACTCTATATGAAAAAGATTACATAGCTCTAGATTCGATGGAAACTTTTTACTGTGAAAATTGTGAAAGATCACTCCCTGATAGGTATGTACTCGGGACTTGTCCGGAGTGTGGACAGGAAGATATAAAGGGTGACCAGTGCGACGAGTGTGGAACTCTTTTAGATCCGGAAGACCTTATCGAACCAAAATGTATGCACTGCGAAGAAACTCCTATATTTAGAGAAAGTGAACATTTTTTCTTAAAACTTTCTAATTTTCAAAAACATTTAGAAGAATATATCGAAGATAAAGATTATTGGAAAAGCCACGTTCTAAACTTTACAAAAGGATGGCTGAAACAAGGACTCGAAGATAGACCTATTTCTAGAGATATGGAATGGGGCATCTCTGTACCAGTAGAAGGGTACGAAGACAAAAAAATATATGTTTGGTTTGAAGCCGTAATAGGATATCTTTCAACTTCTATCAAGTGGGCGGAAGAAAGCGACGGTGATTGGACTAAGTTTTGGAAAAACCCCGATGCCGAGCATTATTACTTCTTGGGAAAGGACAATATCCCATTCCATACCATTATATGGCCAGCTATGTTGATGGGATACGATGAGGAACTCAATCTTCCATACGATGTACCCGCTAATCAATACATGAGAATAGGAGGAGAACAATTGTCNACTTCAAGAGGTACTATAGTCTCCCTTCCAGAGATACTAGATGATTTCAGCAGCGATGCCGTTCGATATTACATAACTATGGTGATGCCCGAGACAAAAGATACTAACTTCACATGGGATGAGTTCGAAGACAAAGTTAATTCCGAACTAGTAGGTAATCTAGGCAACTTTATACATAGAGTTCTCTCATTCACTTATTCAAATTTTGGAGAGGTGCCCCAATCTGAAGAACTCGATGAAAGAGATAAAGATATTATCGAAAAAATTGAAAAGAAGACAGAAGAAATCGGAAAAAGCATCGAGAATAGGAAATTCAAGGAAGGGCTCAAAAAAATAATGGAACTATCTAGAGAGGGAAATAGGTATTTCAATGATAAGGCTCCGTGGGAAAACTTACCAGAAAACAAAGAGATTGCAGGTACAACTCTTAACATCTCTTTAAGATTGGTGAAAGCTCTATGTATATCTGCGGCTCCTTATCTGCCCCATAGTATGGAAACGCTTTGGGATTATATATCGCAAGAAGGAAGTGTGCACGACCAGGGTTGGAAGGAAGCCCTGAAACCTCTAGAACCAGGAACTCGATTAGATGAACCTGAACCACTTTACGAAACTATCGATCTCGAAGATATGAAAGATACTTCCAAATTGAGTGAGTCGTTGAAAAGATTAGATCTGAAAGTTGGCAAGATAACTAAAGTGAAAGAACACCCGAACGCAGATAAATTGTACGTCACTAGAGTAGATATGGGCCAGGAGGAAAGAACGTTAGTTGCTGGTCTTAAACCGTATTATGAGAAGGAAGACATGAAAGGTAAAAAAATTGTTGTAGTATCTAATCTCGAACCCGCGAAATTGAGAGGTATCAAATCAGAAGGCATGATGCTAGCCGCACAGGAGGGCGATAAAGTTTCTCTTCTCAAACCGGAAGGTGATGTAGGAGAGAATATTAGAGGAACCGAACCTGATGCAGATATGATCTCATTTGAGGACTTCCAACAGTATGAATTTAGAACTGCAATTTGGAAAAACGGGAAGATAATTTGTGATGATAAACTAGAGCCGATCAAATCAGACAGATTTGATGGAATTTCTGTTGCATTAGTAGATGAGGGAGAAGCAATTTTACTGAGAGATAGTAAGGGAGTTATCCGTTTAGATAAAGAGATCTCATCAGGTAATGAAATAATGTAAAAAATAAGATTTGATTAAAATGATTTAATAAGAAAGAGGTTTTTTTAGTAACTTGAGATCACCAAGGCCTTCTCTGTCTTCTCCTTCTGCCCTTATACCAGATAAATATCAAAACACCCGCAACTATTACGGTTATTATAACCCCGGCATAAAGCAGGGAACTCGTTTCTTCTTCAACTCGGAATGTGCGACTCATAACCATCCTCTCCTCAGCCCAGATCTCTAGAGTATGTTCTCCTGATTCGAGACCACGTTTTGACCACTCAAAAGTCACTTTTCTCTCTTCCCCGGGTTCGAAGTCATTTAATGTTTGAGTCGCCTTCAATTCTCCGTTGATATACAAAGCGACTTCGAGCTCCTCTATATGTACATCTGTTGGATTTCTAACCGTAACTGACGTCCTTTCTGGTTTCTCTACACTGATCTCAAACTGCTTTTCATTAAAGGCTACTTCATCGTCTTTTCCACAATAGGCTCGGAAATTCAAATGCCCTTCGCCTTCTTCATGTACTGTCACATTGACTGTGAAGATATTACTAGTAGTACTTTCTTTTTCAGGGGGATCAATAGTTGCCTCTAGTGTAGATTCTGTTTGAAGGGTCCAATTATCCGCATCGCTAGCCCTGATATTCTCAGATCCAAAAGCGCCTCTTATTTCTACTTCATACTTAACTGTTTCATTGACGAAGAACTCCTCAGGCCCATCGACTGAAGGATTTATTCGACTGTCTCTAACCGCTGCTTCACTAGCTTGAATCGATATCACAGAAACTGTTGAAAGCAAGAAAAAAATACCTATTAGAATAACTAGATTTTTTAGTTCCATCATATCCACCTCTTCTTTTTCAGCACATAAACTGCGCCAAGTCCGATGAAGATGACTATGCTAGCCCATTGCCAATTGCTCAAAGTAAAGGGGTCCGTCTCCAAGATGAATTCATCTCCTTCAAATTCTATTCTATCCCTATAAGCCGTAATTTCTGGTAATGATGTTGTGAAAGTCTTTGAGTCCCAAACATTTTCATCCCCTTCGGAGCGAACTATCAATTCTAACTCGATCCTTTCACTTGGATTAGATGAAGTAGACTTGAAACGAACTTCTATAGAGCCTGTTTCTTGTGGATCTATCTCCTCAGTCTCTTCAGGAACGGTGACTTCCCAACCATGAGTTGGAGTACTTGCATCTAAGTCGTAAACATCAGGACCATTTCCCGTATTATGTATTTCAACGGTATAGGTAAATTCACCAGATCTATACCTCCTATCTTCGATATCCTCAGATATTTCAACACCATATACCTGCTTTATCTCGATAGGGATTTCCTCTTCAAAAGTTTCCTCGGAGTTAAGAGATCGCACAGTGAAACTGACCGATTCCCCGACGATAGCGTCTTCGGCTACTTTGACTTCTATATTGATTTCCTTTGTTTCTCCAGGAGATATCTTTGAGGTCTTTTCTGGATCAAAATTGATATCCCAATTCTCGTTAATCTCGGAAGAGAATTCATACTTATCAGGTACATTACCCATGTTTTTGATCTGAGCAGTGTACTGTACGACTTCTCCTTGGGAAGCAGTTTTACTCTCCAACCCGATTATATCCATGCCGTATTCTTCAACAATCCTAAGATCTATTCTTCTGTAGAAATCGCGGGATGGGATATCCAAATCTTTTGAATAACTATACAGTGTAGTTCTATGATCCTCTTCTTTAGAGGCTTCGATTTCTATGGAATAAGTATCACTTGGTAAAATTATACTGAAGGACCCGTCTTCTTCTGTTTGGAAAGTATTATGCGCATCCCCTCTTCGCAAGCTCAATTCGGTCTTTACACCTTCATCTTCTAAGTAAACTTCACCGGAAAAGACTACCGATTCTTCTAAAGAGATTTGTATATGATGATCTTCTGCTGGCATCTCGAAGGTATCGAAGTAGCTATAGGAATCCTTTGAGGTACCATGTGCCGCATAAAGAGTATACTCACCATGAAGCAGCTCTTCGATCTCGAAATCTCCGTTTTCATCGGTCTCAATCTCATCGTATTCGGTACCAGGAATTTCCAACATCACACCGCTGATCGGTTCGCCTTCAAGGGTCAACTGACCGGTCAAGGTCGAGTTCAATATTTTACTATCCAAGTCAAGGATTGGTACAGGAGGTATCTCAGTAGTCAAATCAAGGTGATAAAGCACATCTCTATTTTTTCCTTCTATCTCTTCTTGGACTATATGGTTGACGGTTATCTCATATTCTCCATGAGAGATATTGAAATCCAACATCCCGTCGATATCGGTTGATGTCTCTATCACGTAACCCGTATTTAGATTTCTGAATTTTACCTCGATCCTCTCTCCCGGTAGACCGGCAACATTAGAATCAACACGAGTAGTTTCTCCTAGCTCGAAATTAACTCCTTCTTTAGGTCCATCCAAAGTCAGGTTCATCTGTGTGGCTGAAATCCCTTCAGGATGGATCGCACGTACTGCATACTCTCCTTCTATGAGATAAACTTCATAGGTTCCATTTAATGATACTCTTTTATTTTCAGGACCCTGGAAAGATATGTCAGCATAAGGCGTTTCATCTCCATAGGGGATTATCTCTCCTGTCAATCTAACTTTGTATACAATTTCAAGATCCTTCCTTATCTCCTCATCACCTGGTCTAATAGATAGAGTGTCAGAAATACTGTATTTTGCTTCTCCTTCATCTATTAAATACTCTCCATATATCTCATAATTCCCGGGCTGAAGTTCGACCACATAATCTTTGTTTCCATATACTGTGACTTCTTCCCTAACAGCTCCGTCCCCTATAGGTTCGAATTCCAAATTAATTTCTTCTATCGGATGTTCTCCTAAGTTAAGGCTCCCCTGCACTGTCACATCCTTTGCCCTTACTGATATCTTTCCTTCATCGCCTAGAGTCTCTTCTGAAGGATCTATAGTTTTAGTCCATTCCTCATAGCCGTTCTTTCTTACAGTGAAGGTACATTCACTGGAAGGAAGTAATAATCTATATTCTCCATCTATAGTAGTGGTAGCCTGTAAGATTCCTTCTTCACATTCCACTTCCAACTGAGCAAATATACCATCTTCAGGTACCGTATCTCTAACCACCCTTCCTTCAACAGCATATCCCCTCGAACCTTCTAAAGTTATCTCACTACCTCTATTTAAATCGATATCTTTCCAAAAATAAAGACTATAAGCAATATTGTCATCAGGGCGGAAATCATACCATCCATAAACTTTGTAGGAATTTTCTGGGAGATAGGCCTTGAACCTTCCTTCTTGATTGGTCGTCATATAATATTCCGCACCTGAACCATCTTTGACAAATATCTCCGCCCCGTAAACTTCACTTCCTTCATATTCGGCGGTTCCTGTCAGTCTTTGTGCTTTAACAAAGTTTCCTTCATAAGACACGATATCTTCTTCTACCAATAGACTATCCAAAAGTGCAGTAACTTGGCTTCCTCGACGATTCACACCGTGTATGTTATAGTGACCTCGAGGCAGTTTAACATTGATTTGACCATCTGCATCGGTTTTGATCTCTCTATCGTAATTTCTAGCAAATATGTTCAATCTCTGGTTGGATAATCTTTCTCCGTCCTGTCTTATAATACCTTCGAGCTTGTGAGCTCTAACAACTGTGATGAAACGCTCTTTACTCTCACCCACTTTTATCTCTATCTCTTGTGGTCCTTCTGCCAATGTATAACCTTCATCCTCTATCTCAAGGGTGTACTCGCCAGATTGGAGGTTCTCAAATTCAAAGTTCTCAGTCTCTCCCAGAATCACTTCTTTAGTCCTATCAACTTCATTGCCCCTCAAAGAGAGAGTCACCGTTTCTGTCTCAAGGTCTTCGATCTCATAAAATATACCTCCAGTCAGATTGCCACTAGAGACAGGTATATCTCTAGTAGTTTCCTGTCCAGGATCCATAGATACTCCTTCAAAGGTTTCGCTTCCAGGAATCGTAGTGTTAATCGTATATTTTCCC
>SL_8KL_010_SEDDRAFT_10001556_pt1 | contig 19886 bp, 19 predicted proteins | sample SodLakKL_010_SED_4_FD_11160 | JGI IMG/M metagenome (IMG submission 11160)
TTTATCACCTCTAGTTTGGGCGGAGTGTTATCTTCTACTACGGAGAGCACTAGTGAAATGACTACTGGGCTCGCCGACTCGCCTTGGCCAAAGTTCAGAGGTGATGTAAGGAATACAGGACTCAGCCCCTACGATACCAGCCATGCCGATGGTACCGAGTTATGGAGGTTCGGAACGGAGGGCAATGTGACTTCTTCTCCTGTCGTCGGAGCAGATGGTACGATCTATGTAGGTTCCCATCGTAACGTGTATGCCATAAACCAGGATGGGACTGAAAAATGGAATTTCTGGACCGGGGGTATAATGAGAACATCGCCTGCGGTGGGAGCAGATGGCACCATATATGTCTGCAATGCTTACGTTCGTGCCCTTAACCCCGATGGCTCGGAAAAATGGCGATTCACATATAACGAACAGGAAATCTACCTTTCACCGACCATCGGACCAGACGACACGATATACGTCGTTTCCCGTGAAGCATCCGTAGGGTGGGGTGTAAGTACTAATCTGCATGCGCTGAATCCGGATGGTTCGGAAAAATGGCGTTTCACTACAGCCGGTACATGGTTTTGGGCGTTTAATGGATTTTTTTCCCCCGCCATAGGAGAGGACGGAACGATATACTTTGGTTCGATAGGCAGCAGGATCTATGCGGTCGACCCTGATGGTACGGAAAAATGGAACTTCGATACCGGTGGGATGCTGTATTCTTCGCCGGCCGTCGGAGAGGACGGTACTATTTATATCGGCTCCGCTGATCAAAATGTGTACGCGATAAACCCGGATGGTTCGGAAAAATGGACCTTCAATACTGATGGGGATGTGACTTCTTCCCCCGCCATAGGAGAGGACGGTACTATTTATATCGGCTCCGCTGATCAAAATGTGTATGCGATAAACCCGGATGGTACTGAAAAATGGAGATATGAAACCGATGGTGCGGTGCACTCTTCACCGGCTGTCGGAGAGGACGGTACTATTTATATTGGTTCCGTTGACCAAAATGTGTATGCGATAAACTCTGATGGTACTGAAAAATGGCGCTTCAATACTGATGGGAATGTGACCTCTTCACCCGCAATAGGAAAGTGGGGTATCATATACATTGGTTCACAAGACAATAATCTCTATGCTCTCGGCCCAGCCACACTACCTGAACCGGTGATATCCGACGAATCACCGTCGGAGGGGGCAACGGACGTACCTATTAACACAACTTTATCCGCATATATCGAGGCTGGAGTTTATCCAGCCGCGGTCGAATTTTACCTCGACGGTGACTTGGTGTACTCGGAGATGTTTAATACCGATAGAATTGTTGAAACAGAACCATTAACATTGGATTTTGACACCACCTATGATTGGGAGGTGGTGGTAGAAAATGATGAAGGCGTAGTTACCAATGAGACGTATTCATTTACAACCGTAGAACCTATTCAACTGACCATCCATGCGGGAGAAGGTGGAACGACGGTTCCCGAGCCGGGAATTTACAATCACGTATATGGCGATACCGTTGATGTTGTTGCGAATCCGGACGAAGGCTGGTACTTCAGCCACTGGAGCGGGGATGTACCTGTGTATGAGGAGTACAATGAGAACATCACCATCTTCATGGATGATAACAAGACCCTCACCGCCCACTTCGATGAGATCATCCCACCGACGGTTAACATCACCTCTTTCGATGATGGAACGGTATTCGATACCGATGAAGTAACGGTCGAATGGGAGGCCGTTGAAGGTACGTACTCCATCGACCGCTACGAGTTACGACTCAACGACGGCGAATGGATCGATGTTGGTACGGATACCCGGTACACCTTCGAAGATCTGGAAGATGGTGAGTACAACGTCACCGTAAGAGTGGTTGACAGCGAAGGTGATTACTGTGTTGAATCAGCGAATTTTACTGTGGATACAGGATGGGGGCAACTATGGATACTTCCGGTGATCGCGATAGTGGTCGTACTGCTGGCGCTGGTATTATACCTGACGAAAGACAGATGGTTAGAGACTAGGCTCACGGAAGGTGAAGGCAAGGAAGATATAGAGTTAGAAGAAGACGACCTTGAGAGTTTGGGAGATCAAAATGAAGTCTAGGATGAACTGTGAATTATTTTGAACGATCGACCAACGAACATACCATTTGATCGGATATCACTGTAAATATCCCATACGATATCTTTATCTTTGCAGATATCGAACAATTCATCGACCTAAACCAAAACTCTATTATAATCTAAAATGATTCCACGAGTATGCTCACATCTGTGGAAAAAGCGGTGGACAGATTGAAGAAAGGGGGGTTCGTGATGATCTACGATTCCGACGGGAGAGAGGAGGAAGTGGACCTGATGGTTGCATCCCAAAAGATCACACCTCGGAACGTAAAGAGGCTGAGACAGGATGCCGGTGGACTGATCTGCGTCACCATACCTCCACGAACGTGGAAAAAATTAGGGCTACCGTATCTACACGATATATACACCAGCTCTTCCGATAAGTTCGAGATACTAAGGTACATGAAGGCCGACGATATCCCGTACGATGAAAAATCGACTTTTTCACTATCCGTCAATCACCGAGATACGTTCACCGGTATAACCGATCTGGACCGCTCTCTCACCATCAAGCGGATCGCTGGTATAGGGGAGGAGATCGAGAAGATGGATGACCACGACGCAGCAGCGGCCTTCGGAAAGGAGTTTCGGACCCCGGGCCACGTGTTCTTGTTGAACGCCTCGGAGGGACTCCTTGACGAGAGGATGGGACATACGGAATTAGCGACATGTATACTCACACTTACAGATCTTTATCCGAGTATGACGATATGCGAGATGCTATCCGACGGCGGAGGAAGTATGACGGAGGAGGAAGCGGCTAGATATGGTAAGAAGAACGATATACCTTTGATCGAAGGGAGAGAGCTGATGGAAGTATGGGAGGAGAACGATGGGTGATAAGACGGTGATGGCCGCAGGTGTGTTCGATATATTGCATCTAGGACATGTGCAGTACCTCGAGGAGGCGAAAAGATTGGGTGACCGTCTGGTGGTGGTCGTGGCGTGCGATGAAACCGTTAGGAAAAGAAAACACGAACCTCTGATGAATCAAGATGTGAGGGCGAAGATGATCGCATCCTTGAAGCCCGTGGATAAGGCCGTTGTCGGTTACGAGGGTGATAGATACCGCACGGTGGAGGAGATAAAACCAGATATCATCGCCATCGGCTACGACCAAAAACACGAGGAAGATGCGATACAAAAAGAGCTGGAGGATAGGGGGATCGACGCGGAAGTTGTCAGGATGGGGCATTACAATCATGATCTGGACGGGACGAGAAAGATAATCCGTAAGATAATCGACTGGTATAGTATGAAAAAGGAACTAGAGAGGGTGGAAGGTACATGAAGAAGATAGGTATAGCAGATACGACGTTCGCTAGATATGATATGTACCGCAGTGCGGCGGACGAATTGAACTCCATCGGCAGCGGTTTCCGCATAGAAAGGTACACCGTACCGGGCATAAAGGACCTGGCCATCGCATCTCAAAAACTCATCGAGAACGGGTGTGATATCGTACTGGCATTGGGTATGCCCGGACCGGAAGAGATAGATAAACAGTGCGCTGACCAGGCGTCGCGCTCTTTACTCGATGTAGAGATCAAACATAGTGTTCATATAATAGAGGTGTTCGTCCACGAGGATGAAGCCGACGATGATAAGGGATTGGGTGANCTGGCGGATAACAGNGCCAGAGAACATGCAGTCAACGCTTACGATCTACTGTTCAGGCAGGATAGACTTCAAAGGATGGCCGGTACCGGTCAAAGAGAGGGACATCCTGATGCTGAACCCATCAGATAAAAAAAGGTGAACCAAGATGAAGATAGGAATTGTGGTGTCGGAATTCAACTACGACATAACGCACATGATGTTAGAGAGGGCTAAGGAGCATGCAAAGTTCCTGGGAGTAGAGGTAAAAAAAGTCGCCCACGTACCGGGTGTCTTCGATATGCCTCTTATGATAAAGAAACTCCTAGAGGACGAAGAGATAGACGGCGTTGTTACCCTTGGAGCCGTGATAAAGGGGGAGACGGATCATGACGAAACGGTCATCTCCCACGCATCCCGTAAGATAGCCGATCTAGCCCTGGAATACGATAAACCCGTGAGTCTAGGGATCACAGGACCGGGTATGACCAGGATGCAGGCTGAAAAGCGCATAGAACGGGCTAAGAACGCTGTTGAGAGCGTCGTTAAGCTTCACAACGGTATCAGATAGGTAAATTTTAGTAATCCTACGTAGATACCCCTGCGATGCCCTACTCTATCCCGACTGACGAAGAGGTAATGGATTCCCTACGTTCAGTGATGAGGAAGATGAAGGGCATCAGCTCTCTAAGGAAGTTGAGGAAGGTAGTTATCAGGGATCTGAAGATGCGGGACCCTGATTACACCGTTAGCCATGAAAGATTGAGGAGATTGGCTGCCAAGGCACCCTTTTTGAAGGTTAGTATCGACGCCCGAAAGAACGAGCGGGTTAAGGACCTGAAAGGAAGATGTCCCGTGTGTGAAGGTAGATTGAAGATGACCAAGAACGAGACGATCTTCGGCGGGACGGTGACCATCGGATACAAATGTACACAATGTCCCTACTGGACAACTTTAAAAAGACGAGTACCTATCCGGTACCACTTCGAATATGAAAAATAACTGGGATGCACATGGATATAGAATTCGATCGAGGAATAAAGGTAAGTGAAGGAGAAAAGAAACTGCTTCTAGACCCATCACACCAAAGCGACATAGGGATAGTTACGCACGGGCATCTGGACCATCTGGTGAAGGATGCCTACATGACACCTCACACCCTGGATATACTGGGAGTCCGTCTAGGAGAGAGAAGAGGGAAGGCCGTACCATACAAAAAAAAGATCGATGTGGGAGGTTTCGAAGATATAACACTGGTTCCCGCCGGTCATGTGTTCGGTTCGGCTATGGTCAAGGTCGACGGGATCCTCTATACCGGTGACTTCAACACCGCTGGAGGTAAGACATGTGGAAAGGCGGAACCCTACAATTGTGAGACCTTGATAATAGAAACCACCTACGGCAAGAGGAAATACCGACTTCCCAAAAAGGAAAGTATAGAGCACGATATCAAGGTCTGGACCGAGATGCAGATGGAGGAAGGGCCTGTTGTATTCGGCGCTTATGAGTTCGGTAAAGCCCAGGAGATGATCGCCATACTGAATTCCTTGGGCGAAGTACCTCATGTTCCGGAAAAGATCGGAAGGATCTGCGACATCTACAAACAACACGGAGTCGATATAGATTATAAGATGGGAGTTCCAGAGGGAGACTTCACCGCAGTGGTAACTCCTGCCGAATTGAAGAAGCCGGCTTCAGGATTGGCCGGGTTGGCTAGAGGGCAGAACGGTTCCCTTGCATATCTTTCCGGGTGGTGTGCCTTCTATCCATTCTTTAGGACGAAAGACATAGACGCACAGTTCCCGCTTTCGGATCACTCGGGTTTCGATGAGCTCATGGGGTTCGTCGAAAGATGCGATCCGGAACAGGTGTTAGCGGTTCACGGTAGTGCTCAGGAATTCTGTTCGTCCGTTGAAACTGAACTCGGTATCGATGCACGCCCGTTGAAGGATTGAATTTGGATGGTAAAAAACGTTTATTATGCACGATGACATTGAGTCATCGATAACATGGAGTACAAGATGGAAAATAACGTCATCGTCGCCAAACTGGACCATGGGACGGATATCTTCAAGGATATCGAGGAGATTCTGAAAGAAAAAGGTAAAGAAAGTGCAGTCGTCGTGTCTGGGATCGGTATGCTAACGGATCTCAAACTGGGGTACTACGACATCGAAACCGGGGAATACTCATGGGAGGAGTTCGATGAACCAGTGGAGCTCGTTTCGTTGAACGGGACGATTAGCGACGAAGGCACCATACACTTACATGCATCCATAGGGGGAGAGGATCATAGATTGAAGGGTGGACACTTAGGTTCCGGTACGGTGTTCAACGTTGTTGAACTGGTGGTGCTGGTCTTCGACGACATACGTTTGTCGAGGGCTTTGGACCAGGAACGTGGTTCCAAGCTGCTGACGGTGAGATGAGTCGATGCCCTACGAACAATTCGATCATACCGCCGATGTGGGAGTCAAGGCCTGGGGTGAAGGCTTAGAGGAGGCCGTACGTGAGATCGCCAGAGGTATGTTCGATGTGATCACCGATATAGATACAGTTGATGCTGTTGAGGAGAAGGTCGTAGAGGTTGAAAGTGACTCTTTAGAGATGCTGGTCGTTGACTTCCTTTCAGAGCTGGTTTTCGTGTTCGAGGTCGAAGGTATGGTGTTCAGCGACTTTAAGATCGAGATCCATGAAGATGATAGTTACAGATTGATAGCGAGATGCTTTGGAGAAAAGATGGATCTACAAAAGCATCCGCAGGGATCGGCCATAAAAGCCGTATCTTATCACGAGATAGAGGTAGATCGAGATGGTAGAGTGAGGATCATCTTCGACGTCTGATGGCACTTTCACCTTACCCCCCAACAAAAGGTTATAAAGGATAATACACTAAAGAGTGCCGATAAAATGAGCGAAGACAACATAGAAGAGTTGCCAGGAGTAGGACCCGCAACTGCAGAGAAGCTCATAGAAGCAGGCTATAAGGATTTCTTGGCCATCGCCGTGGAATCCCCTAGAGTATTATCGGACGTTGCAGAGATAGGAGAAGCTACCGCTGCAAAGATAATCAACGCTGCTAAAGCATCTGCAGATATCGGTGATTTCGAAACTGGGGACCAGGTGATGGATAAACGAAAACAGATCGGAAAATTGACCACGTGTGCGGAATCATTCGATTCTTTGATGGGCGGCGGTATAGAAACCAGATCTATTACTGAATTTTTCGGTGAATACGGTTCTGGTAAAACACAGATAGTACACCAACTAGCAGTCACCGCCACCATGCCTAGGAGCGAAGGGGGTCTGGAAGGTGAGGTCATAATAATCGATACAGAAAACAGCTTCAGACCGGAAAGGATAGTCCAGATGGCTGAAGGAATGGGTCAAGATCCAGAAGAGGTTTTGAAGAAGATAAAGGTGGCGAGAGCCTTCAACTCACATCATCAGATGCTTCTAGCAGAAAAAGCTCTGGAAGTAGCTGAAGAGGCACCCATCAGATTGCTGGTGGTGGATTCACTCACCTCCCACTTCAGAGCGGAGTATGTGGGTAGAGGTGCTTTAGCTGAAAGGCAGCAGACCTTGAACAAACACCTTCATAAACTGCTTCGGTTCGGAGATAGATTCAACTCGGCTATCGTGGTCACAAACCAGGTTTCCGCCAACCCGGATCAGTTCTTCGGAGATCCGACGAAACCCATCGGCGGTCACATATTAGGTCATACGGCGACGTTCCGAGTTTACCTAAGAAAGAGTAAAGGTAACAAAAGGATAGCTCGTCTGGTGGATTCTCCCAACCTTCCAGATGGAGAAGCAGTATTCGTTGTCAAAGAGGAAGGGATCAGGGACTGAAGGTATGACAACAAAACCCTTTCCCATTTTTCTTATGTTTTTGTATTTAAGTGTTTCCCTGAAAAATCGATATTTTTACCACAAAATATATATCTGCCTTGAGGAGATAAACTATTCAGGGGATATATCGGGCTAGTCGGTTAGAGTGCATCCCATCCCACCATCCTTCCAGTCTAGCCCCCTCCCCTTTCTTTTTTTTACACAACTCTTAGATAAGAGATGACTCCGATCAATAGTAATAATAATCCCGCCCAGATGACGATGGCGAGACGGGTCAACCTTCTGGCCTTGTCCGCCTCCCACCAAGAGTTGGGTTTGAACCCCTGGACCAGGAAAGTGAGTACGCCTGAAAGGTTTATGCATATGAGGTTTATCAAAAACAGCATCATAGCGAAGAACGAATAGGTATAGTAGCCGGCACCGAGGAGGAGTCCCGAAGCGACTAAGGTAGGTACAAGAGCGATGGCCACCATAACACCGATGAGGGCTGCCGGGATACTGCGTGTGTAAGCAAGGGCCCCGGCACTTCCCGCAGCCAGGGCAAGAGCCACATCTCCGTAGCCCACATCGGTCCTGGCCATCAACTCTGTAGAGGATGTAGGATCGTTTGCGATGATCAAACCTATGAATATGGCTATTATAAAAGCGAACGATATACCTGCAAAGTTTGTCTTTATGGCCTTTCTAGCTAGGTCTGAGTCCGCCAATGTTGTTGCCAATGACAGGCCTACGTTGGGCCCGAGTAGAGGTGCGATCACCATGGCCCCTACTATCACAGCCACATCACCCCTTAGAACACCGATAGCAGCAACGACTGCAGAAAGGCCCATGAGTAGTAGATAGACGCTTGAAAGCTTGATCTGGTCTGATGCGGCGGTATATAATTCTTCTCTACTCACACCTCTAGTCTCTTTTCCGTCATGATCCTTCTTCTTTTTTACAGGTTCCTGAACAGGTAGGGAGGCTTCAACATCGAACATGAGTAATCTGAAGACCTTTTCATCACCGAAGTTGTTCTCCAATTTATCGATAACGGTTTGATTCTCCTCTGCATCCACGAGTATCTTACAGACCAACCTATCTTCGGCAGCGGTTTCAGTCCAGAAGTCCAACACCTTTTCATCTTTCTCTATCAGGTGCCTTACATCTACAGCGGACTTCTTTGGTATTAGCAACTCTATGAGTCTCAGTGCCATGCTAGGCCTCCTGAACGATATATCTTGCTGACATAGATGTGACGGATCATGGGTTCAAACTATGAAAGTCATGCTGATATTTCATGTTTATGATAGCTTCAAAGGTAGGCGGCGATCAGAGCTTGTCCTAGGGGGACGCCCATATCTCCATTTGGTATCCTTTGGTGAACGTATAGCTTCTGACCGAGCGTATCCAGTCTTTTTCTGATAGATTCAACTATAGGTCGATTGTAAGAAACTCCGCCGGAAACACCTATCGGTGCATCGTATTCCTCAGCAGCTTCGGCCGCTGCCTCTGCAAGGGCATGTGCGACTCGGGAACAATAGGATGCCGCTTTATCGGCTCTCCTTGCTTCATCATCCAGCATATCCATGAACGCTTCTAAGGTGTAGATTGTATCTCCGTCTCTGTACACGTCGTACTCCAAGCTCGTATCACCTTTCATCTGTAGTCGTTCCAGCTTCATGGCCGGTTCTCCTTCGTATGTACGTTCGGTACAGACTCCCAATGCGGCAGAAACTGCATCGAGGAGCCTACCGAAACTGGTGGTTTCGACGCTCTTGTTAATCAGCTTATCGAGTATGCTTGCGGTATCGCCATCGAAATAGGAGCATTCATGACCCGATCTACGGTGTATCGCATAGGCTAATCTCAGCGGGTCTTTCACCGCCTGCTCGCCACCCAATAATGGGAACGGTTCTAGATGTGCCGTACGCTGGAATCCTTCGGATGTGCAGTAAAGTATCTCACCGCCCCAGCTCCCTCCATCCTCGCCATAACCCGTGCCATCTATGGCTATGCAGACGATATCATCTAATCCGTGTTCCAACATCAACGAAGCTCCGTGTGCCCAGTGATGCTGTACTTCCACCACTTGGGCATCCAGATCATCCGCAACCTCTAAACCGATCTTCCTGCTCCTGTACTTTGGATGAAGATCCACCGCCACAGTATCTATCTCATCTACACCGAGTAAGGATGTGAGATGATCCACAGTTTCTCGATAGAACCGTTCTGCGTAGTATGAATCCAGATCACCAAGATACTGGCTGGAATATATCCTTCTATTTTTTGTAAAGGCAACACAGCCGCTCATATCCGCACCTGCGCCCATCACATGAACATCGCTTGGAAAGGGAAGATGTTCAGGGACGTATCCTCGAGATCGACGTATGGGTGCTATGTCATCCCCATGGACTCGTATAAGTGAATCGTCGATACGGTTAGCTATCTTTCTATCATGCAGCAGGAAGTGATCAAGCTCCAATGAGAAGGCATCTTCGTTTTCGATGATCATCGGTTCTCCAGGGATGTTGGCGCTGGTCATCACCAGGGCATTTAGATCGGTCAATTCGAAGATCAGATGGTGTAAGGGGGTATAAGGGAGCATGACACCTACTGTCGGGAGACCGGGAGCCACCAGTTCCATCAGGTCGTCATCTACGTTATTTTTCTCGTATATCATTATGGGACGTCTCGATCCGGCGAACACATCCTTTCTACTGACCTTTACATATCTCTTGGCGGTTTCAACGTCTTTGACCATGATGGCAAAGGGTTTTTCCGGACGACCATACCGTTCCCTCAATTCAGGTGTACTCTGTAGTCTGCATGCGATATGCATCCCGCCCCAGCTCTTGGCCACGGCTATCTCACCTTCCTCCATCAATCCGGCGAATTCCGCCACACCACCGACTATCTCCTTATCCTTGTTGTAGAGTGTATAACCCGGTCCACAGTCGGTACAGGAAGTGGTCTGTGCGTGGAACCTCCGGTCCCCAGGATGTTCATATTCTCTTTTACATGCGTCACACATCTTGAAGGGTGACATGGTGGTTTTTTTCCGGTCATATGGGAGTCCTTCTATGGCTGAATAACGTGCGCCGCAGTTCGTACAGTTGATGAAGCTGTAATGGTAACGTCGGTCCTGCGGATCCCTCAACTCATCTAGGCAATCATCACATAGCGCCGTATCTACGGGTATGGTAGATGTACGGGACCCTTCTGAACTCGGTATGATACGGAAGTCGTTCTCTACGACATCCGAATCCTCAACGATCACCTCCTCTATCTTCGCCAGGGGAGGGAGTTCTCTCTCCAATTCCTCTAAAAAGAGTTCTTCGTTTTTATCTATGAGAACCTCCACCTCGCTTCCCAGGTTTTTGACGTACCCTTTAGCTCCCAATTTTCTTGCCACTCGGAATACCGTGGGTCGAAAACCCACACCCTGTACGGTACCTCTGATCACCAGGCGCATACCGGTAAGATAGTGATGGGGTAATTATGATTTTTGCTGTTGAAAGATATCAGTCTGACTTGCTCGGTAATCCTGTGTTAACTTTTTTGTGGTATGCATCGATGATATCGTTACGTGATATGATACCCACCAATTTATCAGGGTCTCTTTCAGAAACCACCGGTACTATGTTGGCATCGTGTTCCAGTATGATCTTTAAAGCATCGAACATGTTTTGATTTTCCGTGACCTTGATCTCCACTGGATCCATCACTGCTCGTACATGTATCTCTTCGTAGGTGTCGGTTATACCGTCCATTATCTTGTGATAACGTACCATCCCCACCATCTCCTTGGAAGATTTACGGATGACCGGTAGATGGGTGAAGTCGTGTTTCTGAGCGATGTCCCTGGCTTCTAGAAGTGTATCGTTCTCGTTCACCGTGATCACGTCAGTGGTCATGTGATCGCCGACCTTTACCTCTTCTAACACGATGGTATCCTGGATCGAATCGATGTCCACTCCCCTTCTCAAAAGTTTGGTTGTGTAGATGTTGCGCTTCTGTATATGGTTGGTTACAACCGTACTCACGATACATGCGAAGATAAGTGGTAAGAATATCTTCACATCACCGGTCATCTCGAATAAGATTATTATGGCCGTCAGGGGTGCATGGGTGGCACCTGCGAATATAGCTCCCATCCCGATTATGGCGTAGGAACTCGGATATCCAGTGGAGTTTGGAAAGAGTGTGTGCACAATTTTTCCATAAGTGCTACCAAGCATTGCACCTATGAATAGACCTGGAGCGAAAATACCTCCAGAACCACCGCTACCCAATGTTAAACTGGTGGCGAAGATCTTGGCAAAACATAAGGTCAATACGGTATAAAAAGGAAGATTATCGTACAGCGCTGCAGTCATGACGGGATAACCTGTGGCTAGAACTTGATGTACATAGAGTGCTAATAATCCTAGTGCTAAACCACCTAGGGCGGGCTTTATGAATTCAGGGAAAGGTATCATCTCGAAGAAATCTTCAGATTTGTAAAGGAGATTTCCATAGAATAGAGCGACCAAACCGGCGACTAACCCTAATCCCAGATAGGTAAAGACCTCCCAATAGCTGACGAGTTGGAGTGTGGGTATATCGAAGATATAACCCCTCTCGGGGAAAAACAGATTGGCTATGGCATTTCCCACGATGGATGCTATGATGATGGGGGCAAAATTGTGAAGTCGTATCTTCCGCAGGATCACCTCTAAGGCAAAGATTATACCCGCTAAAGGTGCATTGAAAGTACCTGCTATACCTGCAGCTGCACCTGCGGCTAGTAAAGCTTTTTTATCTTCAGGTGTAAAATTAAGGAACTGTCCCAGTGAGGATCCGAAGGATGCTCCGATCTGTACTATGGGACCTTCTCTTCCTGCCGATCCCCCAGACCCTATACAGATGGCCGACATAAAAGCTTTCAAGGGGGCGACCCTGCCTCGTATATTTCCCCCCTTCAAAGCGACACCCTCCATGACTTCCGGCACTCCGTGTCCCTTTGCTTCAGGAACGAGGTATGTGATGATAGGCCCTATGATAAGCCCACCTATGGCTGGTATCGCAAGTCGATAATACCAAGGAAGAGCGAGGACGGAATCTAGGAAAGTATCGGTAGATGTTGCGCCGTAAAACAGATACTTGATCCCAAGGATAAGATAATGAAAAAATACCGCTCCTAGACCACCTATTATACCTATCAGGGTACCTAGTATGGTCAAACGAGTGATACAAGGATCTCTGAAAAATTCTTCCCACCATCTGAAACTTTTGATATCCGAACTATCCGGTAAATCTATCTTCAAAAAACACACCCCATCGGTTTACAAAATACATCTGCCTTCCAACCTTGCCAGAGGTCATCAGCTTTACCCATATATAGGGAGCCATTCATTTGGCAAAGTTACCTAATTGGGGTATATATACTTTTCGTGCCGATAAGAAGCTTGGCACTGTAAAAGCTGCAGCACCTATAGATAAAAGTGTCCAGATCAGGATGATAAAAGAATATCTTCTGAACCGTGATAAATCCCATCTATAGGATCATATGGATTTATCGATATCAGAACATCTTGTTCTTTATCTCTTTGATCTGTTTTATGTTGGTGTCGATTTCATTGATCTTTTCCTTTTCTTGCTCTTCGATCTCCTCTATTATTTCATCTATGGGTTTTTTCAGACTGTAACCGTGTACCGGTCTGCCTCTGCCTTCAGTTGGTATGTCCCGCTTTTTGATCCAACCCATCTCTTCCAATTGGTTGGTAGCGATGGAAACCTCGGGCTGCCTTAGTCTGGTATTGTCCTCAATTGTCCTGCTCTGTGTTTCCTCGTGCTCCGCTATGAACACCAGTGTTCTAGCTACATCTTTGTGTAATCCTGTTTTTATCAGTCTCTCGACCAATTCGTCCGCCAGGCCTTCTTTTGCCATTTGATAACACCTATACTCGAATTATCCGCATTTACTATATATAACTTTCTATATGACATCAATCGCTTCGAGTGGTGTGATCCCGTTGTTTCCGGGTTCCGAACATGGGAGATCAAAATCTCTCTTTCAGGTGCTTATCGATCTCGGAGATGTCTTTTTGTTTAGATCTAAAAAGCTCTTTTTCATCTTCCGTTGATGGTCTAACGACGAACTCACAACGATCATCCCCGGCCGGCATGGCTTTCCTGTGTACCTGGATATGTTCATCGTTGAATGCCATGTATTTGACGGGATCCACATAACAATATAGTTTACCTAGATCCTCCTCACCATAGCGGCGCCACAATTTACCCATGGCACAGCCGTAGAGTTCCATGCTGTCTTCAGTTTCTTTGAGGGATGAATGCATCCCGAACTTCGGTATCCTGAATGCATCGCCCTTGCTGAAATTCTCTGGTGTCGGTTCCATCCCCTTCTGTTCGATCTCCTCCCTCCTCTTCTCACCTATATTTCTACCATAATCTTCGATGGCTTTTAGGATCAATTCCTTCCCACGTTCTTCCCCGAACTCACCGACTAGCATCTTTGCATAGGATAGGTGGAGTAGTGCCAGTCTTTGACTAACCAGCTCTACCTCTTTTGCAGCCTCCTCTAAAGTGATGGTCTCTTCAGTCATATTTTAAATAGATAGATCGAAAGGAAATAAGATTTTTCACGGTATCGGATCTAATTACATCAAAGTCTGCGTCGAGTATGCGGATTTAATAGGATGATAAATAAATCGGTGAGTATTATTAGAAAATTATAAATAAGACTGACAACGTATTACTGATGATGTACCAAGAGATCAAGGTCTTTTCCATCGTATTATTACTTCTCATGTCCGTTTTCCTTTCAGGCTGCTTCGATGAGGATGATGACGATATCGTTTATGAATACCCGGATGTCTGTCGCGAGGATAAATTACCCTTAGATATATCCAAGCGAGGCCCCGAAACCGACCATCATCCTCCGATCCTACATTCGGACGAATTCGAAGAACCGGTACCTCTGCCGTATCCAGTCAACACCGCCGGTGCTGAAGACTCACCGTTCATAACACCTGACGGTAATACACTGTACTTCTTTTTCACGCCAGACGTGAGGGTACCTCCCGAAGAACAGATATTGGACGATGTCAGTGGAGTCTGGGTGACCCATAAGACCGGAGACACATGGAGTAAACCCGAAAGGGTGTGGCTCCAGGAACCGGGAAAACTGGCCCTTGACGGTGCGGTTGCTATACAGGATGACGAGATGTGGTTTTGCTCGGCAAGAGAAGGTTACACCGGTGTAAACATGTTCACTGCTCGATGGGATGGTGAACGCTGGGTGGATTGGACTTATTCAGGTGATCGTTTGATGAAGGAATTACAGATAGGTGAGGTACATCTCCATGGTGACGACCTCTACTTTCACTCCGATCGCCCCGGCGGTAAAGGAGGTAGAGACATCTGGATGACTACCAGGAGTAACGGGGAATGGTCCGAGCCAGTGAATATCGAAGCAGTCAATACCGCTGCGGATGAAAATTTACCCTTCGTATCTTCCGATGGTGAAGAACTCTGGTTCACAAGAACTCACCTAGGGACCCCTGGGATCTTCCGTTCGCTGAAGGTAGATGGAGAATGGCAGGAACCGGAGATGATAGTAACCAAGTTCGCTGGAGAACCGACCCTGGACGATGCGGGCAATCTCTACTTCGTCCACCATTTTTTCGAAGACGGCGTTATGATCGAAGCCGATATCTACGTAGCCTATAAGAAGTGACCCCATCGATCGTTCTCGGTATCACAGAGAGGTAAAAAGTTTATATTAAATGCTGTATTCCTTGCGAATATGTCGTTTCAACAGGATGTTAACAGGCTGAAAGAAGAGAAGGATATTCTCCTGATAGCCCACAATTATCAAAGAGGGGAGATCCAGGATGCTGCGGACTATGTTGGCGACTCCTTCGGCCTTGCACGTAAGGTCGCTGAGATGGACGTCCCCAACGTCGTATTTTGTGGTGTTGATTTCATGGCCGAGTCCGCGGTCATACTCAACCCAGAGAAGAAAATAATCCATCCAGAACCCATGGCAAGATGTCCAATGGCAGCCATGGTTGACATAGACAGGTTGAAACGATACCGTGAAGAGAACCCCGAGGCAGCTGTAGTTTCCTACGTTAACACTAACGTCGAAACTAAAGCATATTCGGATATATGCTGTACATCATCTAATGCGATGAAGGTTGTCCGGAGTTTGGAGGAAGAGAAGGTCCTGTTCCTACCGGATAAGAACCTAGGTAATTACATCACAAGATTCGTAAAGGACAAGGAGATCGAGGTGTGGGAAGGGTATTGTGGAACCCATGACAACATAACACCAAAAGATATCACGGATCTGAAAGAACTATATCCTGACGCAGAAGTTATAGTCCATCCCGAATGTCGTCCGGATGTGGTGGATATTGCAGATCATGTAGGCTCAACAGCTGGGATCTTGAAAAGGACTATAGAGTCGAGCTCAAAAAGGTTCATCATAGGAACCGAGGTCGAGATGGGGCACCGGTTGAAAAAGGAATCTCCTGACAAAGAATTCTACTTCCCGGGTAACCCATTTTGCAGTAACATGAAAATGATCACCAAGGAAAAAGTGATCAGGTCTATGCAGGACCTCGAACCGGTGGTAACCGTGGATGAGGACCTCATAGAAAAAGCTCGCATACCTCTTGAAAGGATGATCGAAGTGGGTAGAGGAGATTGAAAGAGATAGAAACGGTAGTCACGGACCTAGATGGGACATTGGCCCATGATCATAAGATAACAGATGAAGATAGGCTGGCTTTGGATCGAGTTCTATCTGCCGGTATACCGGTGATCACGGTGACCACCAGGATGAGGTGTTCTGCTTCGAGTATACTCAAAGGAACGGGTGTGGCGGATCATCCTGGAGTATGTCTGAACGGGGCGCATATATTGGGCCCTGGCTGGGAGTCGAGTGATTGTAAGGAGTTATACGGTAAAGAGTTGGATATGAACGTGGCCACATCCATTGCAGACTACGCAGATGAGAAGGATTACGAGATCACCACCATATTCAAGGAAAAAAAGTACTGGAAAAAAAGACGGGATAGAGGTGCGGACCTCTTAGAGGAAGATAAAGTGGCGGTTCTTGTAGATCGTAACAGCCAAGCTATCGAAAACGAACCTCCCATCAGCTTCATGATGCACTCTGAGATCAACGGCCGGGTAGGTTTGAAGGATATGGAAGATTTCGTTCAGAAAAGTTTCTCTGACCGTACGACCATCCACAGACATCATCGGCTGGGAGAATGGGTTGCTATAACGGTTTACCCTTCTGAGATAAACAAAGGTTCTGCATTGGAGATATTGTCCGACCTGGATATCTTGGACTTGGAGACCGTGCTGGCCATAGGCAATGATCATGTAGATCTACCGATGATCGAGATCGCCGGTATGGGCATAGCTATGGAAGATTCACCGGAGGAGGTCAAAAAAAGGGCAGACGATATAGCACCTTCATGTCTAAAAAGTGGCTTCTCATGGGCTATGAACCACTACGTACTTAAGTAAGAGTAGGAAAAGATTATTTAACCCCTGTTGTTGCAGTAGTCGGTAACCATGAAATTGAAGGAGATTTACGAACTAGCGATCGAGATGGGAAAGCAGGTCGATCCACGGGGTGAAGAAACTGTTAACAAGATCATAGAAGACGAAAAAGAGAAGTATGAAGATCTTGAGGGGAAGGATAAAGAGGTTTTCGACAAGCAGCGCCTGGAAAATCCATTTCAGGACACCAGGGTCCTATATGGAGACATGGATCAAGAGATACGATCCGTTATGGTAGGTGTCGACTTCACAACGGGAGAAGTTGTACTCGCCGATAGGATGAACGAGAAAGGGAAAAAAGTAGACCTGATGATCAGTCACCACCCGAGTGGTCTGGGTATAGCTGGACTGCACGAAGTGATGCATCTTCAAAAAGATGTGCTTTACGAATGGGGGATCCCCATCAACATAGCTGAATCGTTGATGAATGAGAGGATAAGAGAAGTGGAAAGAAGGATCAAAGGTCGTAATTATAATAAAACATTAGACGCCGCTAAACTCATGGACATACCTTTTATGTGCGTACACACTCCAGCTGACAACCTGGTCAACGACCACCTGAAGGGATTGATAGAGGAGAATGAATTAGATACCGTCAAAGATGTTATAGATATGCTCAAAGACGTTCCCGAATACCATGAGGCAAGGAAATACGGCAGCGGACCATTCGTGTTGATAGGAAGCGAGGACCGAAAAGCTGGAAAGGTGGTCATCGAGATGACCGGTGGAACCGAGGGGTCAAAAAAATCTTATGAAAAGATGGCACAATCAGGAGTAGGAACCGTGATAGGTATGCACCTCAGCGAAGAGCACAGAAAGGAAGCTGAAAAACATCATCTTAATTACGTGATCGCCGGTCACATGGCCAGCGACTCCGTAGGGCTGAACCTGTTCCTGGATGAACTGGAAAAGAAGGGAGTCGAGATAATTCCATGCAGCGGGTTCATCAGACATTCACGTAACAAATGATAGAAGTCAAGGAACTCAAGAAGAATTACGGGAACTACCAGGCACTCAAAGGTGTCTCACTCGAAGTTCATCCCGGCTCAGTCTTTGTACTGCTGGGCTCCAATGGAGCAGGGAAGACTACACTGATCAAAATACTCACCGGTTTACTCCGTTCCAGCGGTGGTGTAGCACTCATCGATGGGTTCTCCGTGTGGGATAACGTTGAAGGAAGAGAGCGCTTTGGGTATATGCCCGAGCATCCCCACCTATACGATAGATTGACAGGTAGAGAATTCCTGGATGTGATGGGATCTCTGAGGGGAGTAGAGGAAACGAAGTTAAGCCAAAGGATCCAAATACTGTCCGAACAACTAGAGCTCGATAGAGTTATCGACAGCGAGATCAGCAGTTATTCCAAAGGGATGAAACAGAAGGTGCTTTTCGCCAACTCTTTGATAAATGATCCTCCAAACCTGATACTGGACGAACCAACAAGCGGATTGGATCCCAGGTTCACAAGGTATATCAAGAGGCGAATAAGAGGAGAAGCTGCCGAAGGTAAAGCCATCCTTATGAGTACACATATCACTTCCATCACCGAGGATATCGCCGATAAGGTCGCTATAATCGAAGAGGGGCGTATAGTCGCTCATGGTGGCGTTGGAGAGCTTTATAATAAATACGATTGTGACACTATAGAGGAGGTTTTTGTAGAGGTGGTCAATCACGTCAGGTCAAATAATTGAGATGTTTTCCACAGAGATCATAAGATCGTACAGGGTCAGTAGATCGAAGATAAGTGAACATCCTTTCATGACACTATGGTTCCTGATCCTCCTTATAGCCGGTATATGGATGACACTCATTGTCATCGTTCTGATAGCGGAGATGGATGAACCTTTCATCAACCCTACACGAAGAGACATACTTTTCTCCCTGTTTTTCATTCTGATGGCTAAGGCCTCTGCAGAAACTTCAGAGGACAGTTTGAGAAACCATTCTCTAAAGTACTATTTTGTTACACCGATACGAACGGTGAAGATCGCTCTTTCCCGCTTGTTGAAGGTGTTCTGGTATAACCTCGCGTTGATAGCTTTTGTGATGTCCTTAGTAACACTCCTTATACATGTTCAGGGCATCACTCTACCTGCGGACAGTATGTTCTTCGTTAAACTATATGCATTGATCATCCTTGCACCCTGCGTAGGTTTTAATCTAGCGGTTTTTTCACATCAAGCATCGTTGAAAGATAAGATCATACTCGTATCCGTTTATGGACAGGTCCTTACGTTTGTCTGGACGATACTGCACCCGTCGTTGAGTCCATCAACTCAATTGGTGCTCATAGCAATATTACTACTATACTCTGTTTTTATCACACTCATCACCACCCCCATGTTCAAAAACGCATGGATCTCAGGGATCAAAGGTAAAAATCACAATGTACTTCGATTCCATCGTCGGAAGGACTTTTTACCATCCATCATACCACCAGGGATAAGAAAAGTAGCTCAGGGAGAGATACTGAGAAGATGGAGAAACCGTCAGATACCCGCGACAATAGGCGTCAACCTGATCTTGAGCATCGGTTTACTGTTCATCTATAGGCAGCTCGGTCCTGATCCGGATATCGGACTGGATCTAGGCAAGTACTTTTATCCCGCATTGATCGGTATCACGATATACACGGGGATCGTCGTCCACAGCGTGATACCTTCGCTCACCTTATTCAGTAGGGATGGGAACAGGTTATGGGGATTTCGTACAGCACCTTTAGACAGTCGGAGTTTGGTATGGGGCAAG
>SL_8KL_010_SEDDRAFT_10001557_pt1 | contig 19879 bp, 20 predicted proteins | sample SodLakKL_010_SED_4_FD_11160 | JGI IMG/M metagenome (IMG submission 11160)
CCTTGAAGAAGACCTCTTGGCTGGGCTCTGCCACCGACAGAGCAACTCCTGCAACAGGATTTCGGAGTCCGAGGTCTATACCAAGGATACCATCATACTTTTCTACAGGCTCTATATCATATTCTATCGTAATATTGATGTAAAATCTATCATCCTTCCTATAAAGTTTAGATTCGCCTATCTCGGCATCATCAGGAATCTCATCGTGGGTATTAAGAGGTACATTCACTCCTCCGTATCTCTCTTTAACAGGAATATTGACGAAGTAATCACAAACATCAGAACTACATTTTTGGACATCTATCAAGTCCTTCCTGATAGAGATGGGGTATTCTCTATCTTCTTTGATTTTATCGTAATATCTCTCAGCCTGTTGCTTGTTGGCTGAGTAAAGTTNTGCATCCTCTCCCTGTAAATACCTTTGAAGGTTGTCGTACTCCTGATCTAGTATATCTTTCTTGATCTTGGTCGGGTTTACCAAACCACCTTGNANAGTTTTAATAGCCTTCACTATCCAACCCCTTCTTAATTAATTCGGTATATGCTCTCTTCAACCTCAGTCCTTTTTCTTTTGAGTATTTCATCACTCGTTCCCTTTCCTCCTCATTTAGGTCTGTGTGTATTCTCATACCTTTACATATACCTACCTTGGTATTTAGTATTTTTCCCTTTACAGACCGATTCATCACCCACCTAATCTAGGATTGGGAAGGTGTCTTCTCGGCAAAAGAGATAAAGTATTCACAAAAATAAAAAAGGAATAAGTTGGATGTCCAATAACCAATATACAGTATGAAATTTAAAGATTCGGATATAGTTTCGATGCAAGATTTTAATAAAGAAGATATATCAGAACTGCTCAAATATGCAGATTATGCATCAAAAAGAAAACTGGACAAACCCTTAAGTGGTAATGTTCTCGCCAATCTTTTTTATGAACCAAGTACTAGAACTAGGCTCTCCTTTGAAACGGCAATGAAAAGGCTGGGTGGCAGCGTTATCTCAATAGACTCCACACAGGCTTCATCAATTGCAAAGGGTGAAAGTTTAGCTGATACTGTCAGGGTACTAGAAGGTTACTCAGACATTATCGTTTTAAGGCACCCTAAAGAAGGAGCTGCTAAGATGGCTGCCGAATTTTCAAAAAAGCCTGTTATAAACGCTGGGGATGGTTCAAATGAACATCCAACACAAACCCTTACTGATCTTTACACAATATGGAAAGAGAAGGATAAAATAAAGAATTTGAAAATAGCCGTCTTGGGAGATTTAAAATATGGGAGAACTGTTCATTCGCTCGTTCTTCCCCTTTCTAAATACGAAGTTAAAATATATCTAATCTCACCACAGCAACTCAGGATACGGAGCGAATGGATGGATAGAATACAAGAAAATAAAGCGGAAGTCTCAGAAAAGGAAGAACTTAGAGATATAATTAAAGAACTCGATATAATTTATGTCACCCGTATACAAAAAGAGCGTTTCGCTGATGTTCAAGAATATGAAAAGGTTGCTGGATACTATAAAATCGATAAAGAAATACTTAAAAAAGGTAAGGATGAACTTAAAATAATGCATCCACTACCTAGAGTAGATGAAATTTCACCAGAAGTAGATGAAACTGAAAATGCTAAATATTTTGATCAGTCTGCAAATGGTGTGAAAATTCGGTCAGCACTTCTCTATAAAATACTAGGAGGTTAATTAAATGTCAAAAAAGGAGCTTAGGGTCGGAACTATAAAAAACGGAACAGTAATTGATCACATAAAATCAGGTTTTGCATTAAAAGTTGTAAAAATTCTAGGGGTGGATGAAAGTATTGAAGACGTAGTTTCTATTGCTATGAACGTTCCTTCAAAGAAGAAAAATAGCAAAGATATTGTAAAAGTAGAGGGGAAAGAGTTAGCTTCTAGTGAGGTCGATAAAATAGCACTAATCGCTCCAAATGCTACAATAAACATAATAAGAAACTATGAAGTCGTAGAAAAAAACAAAGTTAAGCTACCAAGTGAAATTGTAGGAGTGGTAAAATGTGCAAATAGTAATTGTATAACCAATACTGAAGAGCCTGTAACTTCTAAATTCAAAGTAATTAATCTTGAGGCAGTGAAACTTAAATGCAGGTATTGCGGTAGAAAAATTGAAGAAAAAATATCTGAATATATAGTATAAGTTACATCCACTTCTCCCTAAAAGAGGGTATCATATCCTTTATTTTAGATAAAAACACTTCTTCCTGACTCCAAATTAGTAAGGATAGACCCAAATACAAAAAAAATAAGAAAATTAAGATATAAAAATACTTGTATTTCTATTTTACCTTATTTACATATCCTCAAGTATTTTTTCTGCCATATTCATTGTTATATCTTCCTTCTCTACTAACTTCCTAGCCACCTCATCGACTTGGGATTCATCTGCGCCTGCCATCATTGCTATATTTTTGGCATGAAGAGACATGTGTCCTTTTTGAATTCCTTCCGTTGCTAAAGCTCGGAGTGCTGAAAAATTCTGAATCAAACCTACAGAAGCAAGCACCCTACCTAATTCAGGAGCCGAATCTACATTCAATATTTCTAAGCAAGCCTTAGCAGTAGGATGTACTCTGGTAGCACCACCAACTGTCCCTGTTGCTGTAGGTATTTCTATACTTCCAACTAAATCTCCATTAGAATTCTTCTCATACTTAGTTAACGGACTATATCCTCCTACTGAAGCATAAGAATGTGCACCAGCTTCTATAGCTCTTGTATCATTTCCAGTTGCAAGACATACAGCTGATATTCCATTCATTATGCCTTTATTATGGGTTGACGCTCTATATGGATCTCTTTTAGCCAATTCATATGCATCTAATATAGCATTTATAGTGTCTTCTCCTATCTCTTCTTCTGGAAATATAGCCTTTGCTCTACTAATTCTCTTATCTGCTAGATTTGATATTATTCTGAGGCAGGCCCTTCCTCCAGTTAGTCCTTCCAGATATGGTGCAACCGCTTCTGCCATACTATTAACCGCATTTGCACCCATTGCATCTCTACAATCAACGAGAAGGTGTACTATTAGCATATCATCTCCGTTTTCTAGTACCTTCAACTCGATATCTTTTACTCCACCACCAAATTTTAACAGTGTTCTATCCTGTTTATTTGCAATTTCAATTATTTCATCAGATGCATTTAATATATCGACTTTTTTGGCATGTGGATCATCGATATCTAAAAGCTGAATTTGGCCTATCATAACTGGATCAGTGCTATGTGCTTCTATACCTCCTCCTTCCCTGGCAATTTTAGCACCCTTACTTGCAGCAGCTACTACCGAGGTTTCTTCTATTGCCATCGGTATAAGATAGTCCTTGTCATTGATGTTGAAATTTGTAGCCACCCCGAGAGGGATTTCAAAGGATCCGATCACATTTTCAATCATCCTATCTATAGTATCATCGTCTAGGGCACCCGTTTGCCTGAGTGTGCTAACATCTTCCTTTTCGAGTCCTGTTCTTTCTCTTATTTCTTCTATTCTTTCATCTATCGAAAGTTTATAAAATCCAGGTATTCTTGATACATTATTCATCACAAAATCCTCCATTTATTCATTTGGGGGAAAATTTTACCCCATATGATATCAAACCATCTTCACCTTCTTCTTGAAGTTTACGATAACATGATACAACCTTCATACCTATCTCAACATTTTCAGGGTTACAATTAACTATCTGAGAAGTTAATCTAGGCCCTTCTTCCAATTCTATAATACCTATAACATAAGGAGTTTTGTCCCCGTAATCATCCGTAGATTTTCTCACTATTGTATATGACTTTAAGATTCCCTCTCCACGAAATTTATAATCTACGATATCACTTTCTCTCCTACAGTTTGGACATATATTTCGGGGAGGCATATAGGCCATTCCACAACTGCTGCATTTAGTTCCTTCTAAATTATACCTGTTAGGAATTTTTCTCCAAAATCTTGGAACGGTCACAAATCTACCTCCTTTGATAATGTATGTACAATAGCGGTTCCCCCTGAACCACCAACATTATGACACAACCCAATATCAGCATCAACCTGTCTATCTCCTGCTTCTCCTCTAATATGTTTAACTATCTCTACTGCCTGTTTTATACCTGTAGCACCAACTGGATGTCCACACGCCTTCAATCCACCACTAGGATTTACTGGGATTTCTCCATTCAACTCCGTAAATCCTTCCTCAGTTAGTTTGCCGCCTTTTCCCTTTTTACAAAAACCAAGATCTTCTATAGCAACAATTTCCGCAATAGTGAAGCAATCATGGACTTCCGCAACATCTATATCAGAAGGTTCAATTCCTGCCATATTGTATGCCGAATTGGCAGCCTTAACTGTCGATTCAAGCGTACATATATCGTCTCTATCATGTAACGAAAGAGTATCACTTGCTTGTCCCGAACCTGTTATATACACAGGTTTATCGGTAAATTCATGTGCCATCTCTGCTGGTGCAAGGACAAGTGCAGAAGCACCATCGGTAATTGGGGAACTATCAAACAAAGTTAGAGGATCAGCAATCATTGTAGAGTTGAGAACATCATCAACTTCTATCTCCCTTTGGAACTGGGCTTTATCATTCATGGTAGCATTTAAATGATTCTTTACAGAAACCTTTGCCATCTGTTCACGTGTTGTCCCATACTCATACATATGCCTATTGGCTATCATTGCATAGAGTCCTGGAAATGTAGCTCCATAAAATGCTTCCCACTCTCGATCTGATGCAGCTGCAAGTATTTCAACGGAGCGCTCGCTAGATACATCCGTCATTTTCTCAACTCCTCCTACTACAACCACATCACTAATCCCTGATGCAACCGATATAAAACCTTGTCTCAATGCCAATCCTCCTGAAGCACATGCAGCTTCCACTCGAGTAGAAGGTATATTAATATTTGCCAATCCTGAGTAATCAGCTATAAGAGATGCCACATGCTCTTGTCCTATAAATCTGCCTGCACTCATATTACCAACATAAAACTCATCTATATCCTTTCCTTCAATATCAGCATCTTCAAGTGCTTGAATACCGGCATCTAAAAAAAGACCTCTAAATGAAGACTCCCACATTTCACCAAAAGATGTACATCCAGTTCCAACTATAGCAACATCTCTCATTTATTTCACCTTTCCTTTATATCTAACATATTTACCATAACTGAGATAATCTTCCGATCCAAGAAAATCTTCAACCGTTGGGCTATGAGATTGTATCTTTTTTATTTTTTCAGTCACCCTTATCTCAAAGGCGTCGCTTCCTGCTCCCGAACCATAGGAAGTAGCTAATATCAAATCGCCAGGATCTGATACATCTAGTACTGAGGCCAAGCCCAGTGGGGTTGCTCCAGAATATGTATTACCTATTTTAGGTACAAGGAGACCAGAAGAATACTGCTTAGGCTCAAATCCCAGCTTCGATGCTGCCCTCACAGGGAACTTCCCGTTTGGCTGATGAAAAACAACATGATCATATTCAGATGGTTCTCTCTCATTTATGTCCATAATTTTCTTAGTGGCTGTCATAACATGCTTAAAATAACCTGGTCCTCCAGTAAACCTACCACCATGACTTGGATATTTTTCCCCTTCTCTCCTCCAAAAATCCGGGGTATCTGTAGTATATGAGACAGTATTAATTATTTCAGCGACTACATTCTCACTACCAATTGCAAAAGCTGCTCCTCCCGCACCTGCAGTATATTCTAAAGGATCTCCGGGAGCTCCTTGAGAAACATCAGCACCTATTGCAAGCCCAACATCAATCATTCCTGATCGTACTAACCCGAGACATGTTTGTATGCCTGCGGTCCCAGCCTTACATGCAAATTCGTAATCCGCGGCTGTCATATCTGGGGTTGCGCCTATTGATTCAGCTACTATAGTGGCAGTAGGTTTAACAGCATATGGATGGCTTTCTGAACCAACATATACTGCTCCTATTCTTCCCGTGTCAAACTTTTTTCTTTTGACAGAATTTCNTGCAGCCTCTACTGCAATTGTTGCAGTATCCTCATCTAGGTCAGGCACAGATTTCTGATCAATTTTTAATCCGTTTTTAATAGAGTCAGCATCTTCATCCCATACATCAGCTATCTCCTCAACTTTTATTCTAAACCGTGGTATATAAGCTCCATAACTAATTATTCCAGATTCCAAAATTTCATCCTCCTCTTTCAGAAAGAGTGGTAATTACATCATCTAGATTCTCAGTTGTAACTGCAAGAGGTATTCTCTCAATCCTAGCTATTTTTCTTGCTACTGGATTAGCTTCTTCAATTCCATGAAGTACTACCATGCCAGGTTTAAGATTTGTTACTCTTATAGCGACCATCGGAGATTTTCCGGTCGTAACATCAGTGAATATAAGTGCTCTTTCAGTACTCCAACCATAAATTTGCTGGAATTCTCCATGAGAAAATTCCAATATAGCCTTAAGACTCTTTATAGCTGTATGACCAAATATCTTTGAGTTAAATCCATCTATAGATTCTACAAATTCAGCACCTATGTATCTACAAAATTCCTTGCAAGTCACAGGTGAATCATATTCAGCTATATCTAAAACTGCACTAAAATCAATGCCAGTTCTAAGTATCCTTCCATAATTCCTAATATTTTTACCACCATTTTTTGAGTCTATGCTAAGCATTGCTTCTACCATTCTCTTAATCATATTTGTACCAGGCGATGATCTTCTACCACTTTCATAATCGCTTATAACTGATGGAGATAACTCAAGCTCATTAGAAAGTTGTACTTGAGTTATACCAAAGCTATTTCTCCATTTTTTGATAGTTTTTCCTGGATTTTGAGAAAGAGTTACTTCGCCAGCAATCTTCTCCGCTACTATATTTCGAATTTTCTCATACTCTTTATCATCCATATCTGCATAACCGTTATTCAGCATCAGTTCTTAATTTTAGACCGAAAGGTATAAAAATATAACGAAATCTAATATCGTCAATAGTCGTTAAAAAGAGGTATTTTAAATTCACTAAGCCAAACTTTATTTCTCCAAAATCAATACTATTTCTACCTCAAAACCTTCGAAATCCTTTTTTCGGACCTTTACGTCGATACTTAGAACTTTTTCTGAAAAAATAGCCATAAATAAAACCTACTGCTAAACCTGCAAGGTGTGCTACACTTGCTTCGGGTCCTGTACCTATAAATGCAAGATTATATACTATATAAAAAACAGTAGCCATCCAAAGTTGCATTGGGATAAATATAAGAAAGATAGTCATTTTGGGTACAAGAATTGTTAGGGCCCCAAATATGCCTAAGATTCCTCCACTTGCTCCAAGAACCAATGAATCTACTAAAAATACCTGTGCTAATCCTCCAGTTATCCCTGCAATTAAGAATAATTCTAATGTCTTAGAACTACCTACATACCTCTCAAGTACGGGACCAAAAAAGAATAGAACTATGCTATTGATTAAGAGGTGGGGTGTGTGACCATGAGCAAATATATTTGTAATTATCGACCAAGGTCTATCGATGAAGTCAGGCCCTAATACAAATATATGGTTATGTAAATCAAGATTATATGCCTGAACTATTACTTGCATCAGATATACAAGTATCATTATGCCTAAAATTAAAAAAGAAATATTGCCTTTAAATGCAGATATATAACTTCTAACAGAGCTATCTTTAGTCCGAGAGGTGTTAGGTTCCTTTATCTCAAATATTCTCCCTTCTTCTTTCAACTTTCTACGATGCTCAAGCAACCCAGGACATGTATGTCTCTCAGGCAAGCGGTGTTCTGCACAGAACTGTTCTCCACAAAACTTGCACTCATAAGGCATAAATTCAATTTCTCCGCATTCTGAGCATTTCGTTGCGATTAATTATTCCTCCTCTCTTCTTTTTTCAGCCTCTTTCCTTGCTTCAGACCATATATCTTCAATAAATTTAGGAATATTTTTTCTCCTAGCAGGAGCAGGGGTTTTTCTCTTGCTTGATTTTTTATTCGCTACTTCGAAATCCATTATATCAATCTTAGCTCCTTCACTCCTATCAACAATATTTGGAGAGGTAGTATTTTTTTCTTCATTTTCTTTTTCATCATTGACCATCATACTAACCTACTCTAGCGAGATTTAGCTTACTAAGAAACAATTATCCTCTAACTAATATATCTTTTATATTCTCTAAAGACTTTTTACTTAGATAAAAATTAAATAATTCTTAAACCCTTAAAAAACATCCAAAGAAAATTATTTCTTAATATCATGTATACATTTAATAATTTTTCACCTATAACAAAAATTACAAGATTATTAGGTTAAAAACTAAAATACTTTTCCTATATACCATTCAATAAAGATGTTAAAAAGGTTGAGCATAGATAACTTTAAATTTAAAATAGAGGATGTAGTGTGATTCGATATGATTTCGGATACGAGAATTCTAGATAAATCTTTCTTTGATAGAAAAGCAGATAATGTTGCAAAAGATATTTTAGGCAAAATAATCCTTAAAAAATGTAATAATTCAACGGATGTAATGGCAGGTAAAATCGTCGAAGTTGAAGCATACTGTGGCGAAGAAGATGAAGCGTGTCATGCCTCATCAGGTAAAACTCAAAGAAATAAAGTAATGTACAAAGAATGTGGCTTAATATATATCTATTTAATATATGGGATGTATTACATGCTAAACTTCGTAACAAATAGCAAAGAAATCCCCGAAGCTATTTTAATACGTGCCTTGGAGCCATTAAAGAGTATAGATAAAATGAGGAAGAATAGAGGAGTAGAGAGTATAAAAAAGCTCACAAATGGTCCAGGAAAGTTAACAGAGGCGCTTGAAATCGATATGCGGTACAATGGGACTGATGTTACAAAAAAAGATGGAGATATATTGGTTATTGAAGGAGATAATACTACTAATATTGAGATTTCAGAAAGAATAGGAGTTGAAGATGATTCTTTCCTTAGGTTCTACGATCCTAACAGTAAATTTGTATCAAAAAAGTGATTTTCTCTGTAAACCATACAATTTTATATTACGGTTTTAACTAAAAAATATAGAATTTATCCTCCTGATACTGGTGGAAACATTGCTACCTCATCACCATTACTAAGAGGGGTCTTAATTCCATCTAAGTTTTCTATATTCTCCTCGTTTAAAAGGATGTTGACATATTCTGTTACCTCTCCATTATTGAATATAATGTCTTTCAATTGAGGATTCTTACTTGAAACTTTTTTCAGTAATTCCTCTACCGTTGAATCGCCATCCATTTCAATCTCAATTTTTTCCTGTCCACACTTTTCTCGAAAATTCGCAAATAACCTAAGTTTAATCTTCATACTGTAATAATTGTTAGTCTATAAAAAAATATTTACTGATTTTATGACATCCTCCTCTTCCTAAAGAGAGGATGTTAGCCCTTATTTTAAATAACTAGGAAAAAGTGTGGGTGAGAATTCTTAGGATTCACATCCTTTAGCAATAAGCCTCGGGCGGGATTCGAACCCGCGATCTACGGCTTACAAAGCCGTCGCTTTTCCGAGCTAAGCTACCGAGGCACTATCTTTGATTATTTCTTTTTATTTAAATAAGCTACTCTATTCTTAAATCAATGGCAATATTCCAAACTCCAGGAGAATACGATCTAACAACCCTTTTAGAAATTATCTTGAAATCTCTATTTTTCTCATAAGCAATCTCTCTGATATGCCTCTCTGCCCCTTTAAACAGATCTTCCTCCTCTCTTATATCATAGTAATGTATTATCCCTCCACCTGAAACTAATTCAAATGCCTCATATAAAAAATCTCCAGATTTGAAGGGCAAATTCATTATTGCGCGATCAGCTTTGTTACTGTAAGAAGGAGCTACTTCTCTGATATCTCCATGAATTGGATTTACAATATCTTCTACATTATTTAACTTTATATTCTCTTTTAACATCTCTACAGCATATGGGTTTTTATCCACGGCATAAATAGTATCAACATCTCTTTCTTTAGCTATTAGAATAGAGAAAGGGCCTACGCCAGCAAACATATCAAAAACTACTTCACCTTCCCTAACTTGATTTGAAACTATTTTTCTTTCGGTGGAAAGGCGTGGAGAAAAAAATGCTTTAGATACGTCTATTCTATACACACACCCATGTTCACGGTGTACTGTCTTTGTGTCTTCTTTACCTGCTATCACTTCATAATTCCTAGTCCTGAATTCACCAACAACATTAGAGGTAGGTCTAAGGACAGTTTCAACATTTTTATGTACTTTTTTAAGTGCCTTGCCAATTACCATTTTTTCGTACGTAAGATCTTCTGGAATATCTATTATTGCAATATCCCCAATTATATCAAATGACGAGGGTGTACTACTGATTTTTTCATCTGGTATTTTTCCATAAAGAGCATCTTTTAGGCTCTTAGGTTCTTTGGTTTTCTTCGAAAGTTTTTTATCCAAAATCTGAATCTTTTCCTCTTTTTCTCTGTTTTGTTGTATACTTTCTTCTATAAATTCAATATCCTCATCTTGTATTTCTTCTTTCAATGGGAGATACAGATAATCTCCCTCACTAGATATTTCATAATGTGGGTCTATTAATCCTAAATTCCATAGCTCCTGCCTATATTCCTCTCCAAAAGATTTTGGAACTCTTACAGATAAAACCATCTCAAGAAAAAATATAGTCTTAAACCCTTAAAATCATATTGAGATGCCAATTTCTTTTATAGGTTTAGGATTATTCGATGAAAAGGATATAACTTTAAAGGGGCTAGAAAGAGCTAGAAACAGTGAAGAAATATTTATAGAGAGATATACATCAAGGCTAATAGGTACTAATCTCAAAAAAATCGAAGAATTAGTAGAAAATGATATAAAGGAACTATCTAGAAAGGATGTAGAGGAAAAGAATACACTCTTAGATAATGCAACAAAAAAAGATGTCTCATTTATGGTTCCAGGAGATCCAATGATATCAACAACACACTCCTACTTAAGACTAAAAGCATTAAAAAAAGGTATCGATGTGAATTTGGTACATGCCCCTTCTATATTCACAGCAGCTGCCGGATTATCTGGTCTCCAAAACTATAAATTCAGTAAATCTGCTACAATACAATTCCCAAGGAAGGGAAAAATATCTCAAACACCCTATGAAGTATTAAAAGAAAATTTAAATCGTGGATTGCATACTCTGCTTTTTCTAGATCTAAACATTGATAATAGTAATTGCGATTTGGAAAACGGAAATGAGAAAGAGTTCATGACAGCAAAAGAGGCACTAAGGTATCTTTTAGATCTAGAAAGAACCATTCAAGAAGGTGTAATTAATGATGAAACTATTGCCGTGGTTATAGGTAGAGCAGGTTCAGAAGATCCACTAATTGAAGCAGGAAAAATTAGTGACTTAATCAATAGAGAATTAGGCGATCCTCTACACGTATTGATAATACCCGGAGATTTGCATTTTCTAGAAGAGGAGCACTTAAAATTTTTCGGGTTGAAAAATGGATGAATCTAATTTAAGGGAACTCTAAAATAAAAAACAAATAATAAAAAACTAAAATTCTTTAACCTTCTTTCCACTCTTACTTGGAATGACCTTAATATTTCCTTCAAAATCATATTCGAGTTCTTCGCCTTGGTATATTCTATCTAGTAATATAGCCAGAGCTGCAACCTCCGAATGTGGTTGATTTGTAACAGCTACATTGTAATCAGCAATCTCATACATATCTCCCGGAACTTTCCGAGCTCCAACTACAATTAATATTCCTTCATTTTTTCTACAATGAGTTCTGATTTTTTCTTCTATATCTTGTACACGCTCTCCATACATTGTGAGATGTACTACTTCTCCCTCCCACTCATTTATCAGATCTCTCCAATCTACATCTATTTCTATTGAAAAGTTGCCTCCAAACCTCTCAGTTACATCCTCTATACTTCTCTTTATATCAATATCCCCACTGTCAAGAAGCATTTTTTCTGCACCAAAAGCTCGTGCCACTAGTCCAATATGAGTTGTAATTCTTTGATCTCTTTCTGGCCTATGCCCAATCCTCATAACGCTAATATTAAAGTTCATGAAAAATCTCTTCTGATATTATAAATTCAATTAGTGATAATTTGGGTTTCAATCTTATATTTATCAAGTTCTTCTTTAATATCTCTAATATCTTCTTCAAGACCTAAAACAAGCACATTGAGGCCTTTAATTGCTGCATCAACTACGCCTTTATGTACACCAAAATAAAGATCGGGTTCGAGTCCTATCTTATTCGTAGCTGCGAGTCCAGGGGAACCTACAGCAGCAATCAGATCCCATCCATATTTCTCAGAATCTTCAATTATATCTAAATCTTCCAAAAAATTAGATCCGCCATCTTCGGGTAGCGGTACTTTAATCAATTTAACCTTTCCCAAATCAAAATCAACTATACCTGAAATATCTTCCACTCTTAATTCTTCACCCTTGGATGCTGAGGTTACAGCATACCCCTCTGCCCCAACCTGATTATCTCCAATTGCCTTAAGAACTCCATTATCCATAACTAAACCAATTCTATCTCCTGCATTTATTTCTGTATCAGCTATAGCAATCACAGTTTCGTATTCTTCTATGACGTTTTCCCTAATGTCCTTACAAAAATCTTCGATCTTATTGAATTCCCTTGTTAGCCGGTCCACTCCTTCTTTTGTTATTAAGTAATTACTCTCTTCTTGTTTTAAAAATCCCTTCTCAATGAGATTCTTAACTATCTTAGAAACTGCTTGTGGCGTTATATTTACCCTATTGGCTACATTACTCTGATTTACTTCAGGTTGATCTCTGGCTATCTCAGCCAGAACCCTTATCTCAGTATCTATAGCTGGTTCAATCTTATTATCCATCTTTAAATCTATCTAACTACTTACTTGGCTTCAATTTTATTGCCCTCTATCGACATGGACCTACATTTCTTGGCCAAGGCTCTAACTAGCACTTCATTCATATCAATTTCTTTTGAAATTTCCGAAATAGTATTATTTTCAGTACACGCCAGATTTTCTATCTTCTCAATTTCATCTTTCAAAACATTTTCTGATGATATAGATATATTGAGAATCTCAATTATATCGCATATATTGCACTCAAAATTGGCTCTAAACCTAGAATAAGATGTTTGGTACCGCCTTGATGGTCCATTCTCATCTATATCCCATTTAGATTTGACCAATCCAATCGAATTGAGGAGTTCCAACACATCTTTTCCATCTTCTCCAAACTTGTCTTGTATATTTTCAAGAGAAGTAGATCCTTCTGCTATAGCCTTAAAGACCTCTGTCCTCTGATCATTTTTAAAAACATGTAAAAGTGGCACAAGGTCAGCAGGGTCATTGATGATTTTTGTTCGCTCTCCCATAAATACACCAGTAAATTTTATCCTTATAATTGAATAATCTTTTTGGTTATTAAACTGAACTATACATCTTCACTCAAGCCCATGATATAAAAATGCGATTTATTAGGAGAAAATATTATCAATCATTTTTTTGAGACAAAACAGAAAAATATATTAAGATAAATGAAAAGAGCTGAGATTCTTGTTAATGGAATAGTCCAGGGTGTAGGATTTCGCCCATTTGTGTATAGAGAGGCAACTAAATTTAATCTCAAAGGAGGGGTTAGAAATTTAGGTAGTGCCGGAGTTAAAATCGTACTCGAAGGAAATAAACCAAATATATCAAATTTTCTAGATATACTTATAGAAGATTCCCCTCCTCTCTCGGAAATTGAAGATATAGATATTAAATGGAGTGATCCAAGAGGGGAAGAAGATTTTAATATACTAAATTCCTCTGATTCATCAGAAGGAGCAGGAGTAATACCTCCCGATACTGCTATGTGTGATGAATGTCTTAAGGATATTCGTGAAATAAATAGTAGGTATCACGGATACTGGGGTACTTCCTGTCTTAATTGTGGACCTAGATTCACAATTATAAAAAAAGTTCCTTATGATAGATCTAAAACTTCAATGAGAGACTTCCCAATGTGTGATGAATGTCGTGAAGATTACACAGATCCTAAAAACAGAAGATATCATGCTCAAACGATAGCATGTACTAATTGTGGTCCATCACTAAGCCTCAATTCCAAAAGTTGCGAGAATCCAATTAAAGAGGTTGCTAATGAGATTAAACTAGGAAAAATAGTTGCAATTAAAGGTATAGGGGGTACACATCTTGCCTGTAAAACTGACGATGAAACAGTCATGAAGTTAAGAAGAAGGCTAGATAGGGCCCAAAAACCATTTGCACTAATGGTCCCTAATATAGATTCTGTTAAAAATATAGCTCATATAAAAAGAGATGAAGAAGAAATTATAAAATCTCTACTAAGACCAATAACAATCCTTGAAAAGAGGGAGCCGTTTCCTATTTCCAATTTTATAGCACCTAATTTACACACCGTAGGAGTGATGTTACCATATTCAGGTGTTCATCATTTGCTTTTCGATTATATAAATTCTCCAATAATAATGACAAGTGGGAATATGCCTGGTATGCCTATGCGGATAAAAAATGACAAGATAAAGCATGAGCTAGATGAAGTTGCGGATGAATTCTTACTACATAACCGTGATATAATTAACAGATGCGATGATTCTGTTGCAAGAGTACACTCATCGGGAGAGGTTAAAATAATGAGGAGGTCAAGAGGCTACACCCCTTCTCCTATTAATGTAAATACTAAAGAGGATTTGGTCGCGCTAGGTGCTGAATTGGATAATACGATTACATTAATGAAAAATGGTAATTGTTATATATCCCAATATCTTGGGGATATAGACAACCCTGAAAGCCTAAAGGAACTCAAGAAATCTTTAAAGGATCTACTCAAACTCACAGGAAGTGACATGCCTTCTAAAATTGCATGTGATATGAATCCCAGATTCAATACTACTATTTATGCCAATGAAATTGGGGATCCCATCAAAATACAACACCACCATGCTCATTTAGCATCTGTGATAGGTGAGCACAATATAAATAGAGAGATCGTAGGTATCGCTATTGATGGTGTAGGATATGGACTAAATGATGAGATCTGGGGGGGTGAAGTTATGATAGCATCTTCTGAAGGGTTTAAAAAGCAAGGAGGTCTAAATCTTAGACCTATGCCTGGTGGAGACAGGGCAACTAAGTATCCTGCAAGAATGATTGCCGGGATTTTATATCCTAATGATAATATAAAAAACATTCTATCAAATAGATATCTTCCAAAAGAAGAGTCTGAAATAGATAATATAATCAAGCAAATTGAGGCTTCAATCAACACACCAGAAACAAGTAGTACAGGCAGGTTTCTAGATGCTGTATCCTCCTTTCTTGGGATATGTGAAAAAAGAACCTATGAAGGAGAGCCTGCAATTAAGCTTGAAAGCGTAGCAAAAAAGGGAAAACCTCAAGATGTAGAAATAAAATTTATTGAATCTAATGGGAATACGTTTATAGATACAAAACAGTTGATGTTGGATCTCATAGATTTATCAAAAGATACAGACAGTAGAAATGTAGCTGCAACTGCTCAAGAATGTATAGCAAAAGGGCTATCCAAAATAGCAATAGATGTTGCATATAGAAAAGGAATAGATAAAATTGGGGTTAGCGGTGGAGTGGCATATAATGAACACATATCTCAAAAAATCAAAAAAGATGTTGAATCTGAAGGTAAAAAATTCCTTACGAATAAAAAAGTACCATGTGGTGATGGTGGCATATCATTTGGACAATCAGTTATCGCAGCTTCTATCAGCAAAGAATAAGTCCATAGATAATAAACTAACTTTACATCTTAAGCCGATTAAAAATAAGGTTAAAAAAGATTGACACTAAGATAAATATAGGATAAAAACAATTACTTTTTGACTTCATTAAAATATTTTCGTTTATCTATTATTTGATGTGGGCCCGTAGCCTAGCGGACAGGGCACCAGCCTTCTATTTCTATAAGGAGAAAGCTGGCGGTCGCGGGTTCGAATCCCGCCGGGTCCGCTTACTATGGCGTTCAACTCTCTCTAGTAAAGGTTTTTTATAACCTTCGTTTTTTATTTTAATAACCTTGTAATTTTTAAAGGGGTTTCTATATTTATCTAAATTGGACTAGAAGGTTGTGAATTATGTAATCCTCTTACTACAATATAGGAATGCCACTAGAAGCCATAACTTATATGAGATGAGTCCCTATTTTGAATATGATGATAGATAACAAAGACCTAGCCTTAGTAGTCGTAATGATCGTTTCCGTAATCATATTTTCCTATGAATGGCTCAATGAATTCTGGGGAGAACCAAACTCGTTAATAATACTCTCTTCACTATTGCTAGTAACTTCACTAGGTCTCCTAATACTCTCATTGAGTATAAAAATTTGGAGGCTAGAAAACAAAATCGATGAAAAAGAAAGATCACTTCGAATAAATCTTAATGGAATAGAAAATAGCTTAAATAATAAATTTAAATCATTAAAAAAGACAATTGAAGAACTCAGGAGGTGACGTGACATCCTCCTCTACCTGAAGGTAGAGGCTTCCACCATTCACACTTTTCTAGCCCAAGGTTGAGGTGCTACCGTGGAAGTGACGTGAAGAGTCACCGACTCTTCATAGTCATCTTGTATCGGTTCTCCTCCGCTTATCAACTTGCCATGCAGAGGTTGGGTCATTGCTAGGGAGTTCTAACCAATTCTTGTACCTGCTCACAGCTCACGATGGATTCACTTTACGTGGTCCTGATGCCTTCCCACTTGACTTGAACTAGAACAAAAACCTTGTTTCAGGTTTGCCGTGAACCCGTTATCCGGAAGTGATATTGAAATTACTTAATTGCTGGATGTATCCTACCTGAAGGAAGAGGTTTTACCCAACTGTTAAGATAAAGCCTATGTAAGAGTGGTTTGAAAACATAAATCCATTTATTTAGGGAATTAGGTATTTTCATCGGAAAATTGAAACTTAAACGAGATCAAAAACAATAAAATTCAACTTCTATAAAATATTTTATCGTGGAAAATTATTCTTTTAGATGCTAATATTTTAAATTTAGAGGTTACTTAAAATGGAGATTATATCGCTTATTGGAGGGATGCTTTTAGGTATGTCTCTTGCAGCCCCTCCAGGCCCAATGAATGCTATAATAGCAGAGGAAAGTGTAATATACGGATGGAATTCTGGATTCCGGGCAGGCCTTGGAGCGATGTGTGCGGACCTCTGTTTTTTTATTTTAGCATTATTTGGTGTTGTTAACTTCGTAGAACAAATAGAATTTATTAGAGAAGCTATCCTCATAATGGGTGGACTTCTCATGATATACTTTGCAACTGGGGCTTTTAAAAAATCCAAGCAAATTTTTTACTCAGGAAATAAATCTATCGAAAATAGCAGAGGATTTGAAAAAGCATTTATACTGGCACTAAGTAATCCATACCAAATCGTTTGGTGGCTTACTGCTGGAATCGCTCTACTTGAGCCAGGGACTTTAAACATTTTGGGAGTTGGTTTTAATACGGGTGGATTTTCGATAATATTTGGATTTTTTGGTGGAATATTGATATGGATAACAGGTTTCCCATTTATATTGAATTACGGTAAAGCAAGGATTAATAAATTTGCTCCAGCCATTGGAGTACTTAGCGCAATAGTACTTGTTTCATTTGGATTTATTTTTCTTTATAATTCATTATTTTCTCTATTAGGATTTGTGTGACCTCATCACCAACCTAACATCTGGAGTGTGCTTCTGTCATTTCATCCGTGTCATCTGTTTTTCAGACTACCGGTGAAAACTTACAGGAACGACCTGCAAGAGGGGGACGTCTACCTATTTCGTGGTTACCACCTTACCTCGCAATGGACGGCAGAGGTAAACAGTATTAGCAGGTGAATGGTCACAATACCCTTAGTACCAGAGCTTTCTTAATTCAGGAGAGTTGTTCATCCCACCTTGACGCTCTCCACAAATTTTGATAACTTGGAGCTTTCCGATATCCCGTAACTATTGGTATGTTATTCTATCTATGAGATGTATCATGCATCTTTCTTTATTTATAAACCCTTACTTGGGAAGGTCCGTATATCCTCTACCTAAAGACGGAGGACTTGCTACCCTCTCAAATTCTCACAAAGGTTAAAACTTAATTGGATTCGGTTGGATACTACAAAAAGATAAAGTAATATAAAATCTAAAAGGTAGAGTAACGCTTGAATTTGGGGCCATAGGGTAGTCTGGCCTATCCTCGTGCGTTTGGGGCGCATGGACACCCGTTCGAATCGGGTTGGCCCCATGAAAAAATGGAGAAGAAACGTTCAAAGGGTATTTCTCTAATACCCTATTTTTTCTTCCTTTTTTTTAGGTCTTTTTATATTAAATGTAGGTGACATCCTCTCTCTAAAGATGGATGACCTGCTGCTCTATCAAACTATCACAAGGGTTGATATAATTATTAAATTAAAAAAAGATACCAAGGGCGATAAGGATTAGCTTCTTTTTTATTAATTAATTTTTTTATTTGAGTGTGTTTCATTATATAGCAAATAATAATTAAAGAATGTGCAATAAAATATAATCATAATAAATTACTAATTTGGGTTTTTAGAGGTACTTTAATACAAAAACGTCGAGGTACTTAGAATGGATAAGGGGACAAAAAGCATATTAAAAAAGAAAAGAATCGAAAAAGCTATTAAAAATTTTGATGAACAACCTGAAGATTCTAAAGATTACAAAATTTTCGTACCAATAACTGATATGAAACACTTTGAGAATCTTTTGAGTATAGGTATTTTAAAAGCTAGCGAGAGAGGTGGGACATTAATTGTAGGAGTAATAATAGAGGTACCAGCTCAAACTCCTTTATATGCTGGTAAAAAGAGGTTCTTAGAGAAAGTTAAGACACTCGAAGAGAAGATGGAGAAAAAAATAGAGAATGAAGTTAATAAAGATATAACTCTTGAAGAGAAGGTGATATTTACTCACGATTATAAATCAACAGTGGTAGAGACTGCAAAGAAGAAAGATGTGGATTTGCTTCTATTAGAGTGGTTAGAAGAATTTACACACAGTGAATTGCTTGGTAGTTCAATAGACTGGATATTACACCACGCCCCATGTGATATAATACTCTTCAAGGATCGGGGCTTATCCATAAACAAAAAGAAAAGCATCCTAGTACCAACACCAATAGTTAGCGATATTGGCCTCACGGTTGATATAGTTTCATCCCTGGCTCGAGAAAAAGGAGACTATATTGAATTTGTTAGAGTGGTCGATCCTGATGCAACAAAAGAAGAAATTGCAAAAATTGAAGAATTTCATGAATCGATTAAAAATAGATGTAAAGCTGAATCGAGTAGTAAAATCTTAAAAGGAAGAAACATTGTTAAAAATTTACTAGAAGAATCGGAAAAATATGATCTAATCTTATTATCTTCAAGCCGAAAATCATTAATTAAAGGTTTCCTTTTTGGAACGATTCCAAATGAGATTGCAGATAAGAGTGAAACTTCAATTCTGATGGTACAAGAAAAGTCTTCAAGTAAAAAAGATTATTTAGCAAAGGTAAATATGTTCTTCAGGAGGATCAAAAGACGTTTATTGGAAAAAATAGGTAAAGTATAAAAAAAGGATAGGATGTTATAGTTTTACCTATTTTTTATTAGTTAAATAGCAATACCTCTAAGAAGTGACTTCTCCTCTACCTAAAGGAGGAGGCTTCTGCCGAAGTTTAGTTTCAATACACTCTTATTCGTCATGGCATAGCCACGATGCCACTACTCTCTACTCGCATATCGCTTTCGAGCATACCTATTCTAT
>SL_8KL_010_SEDDRAFT_10001559_pt1 | contig 19872 bp, 22 predicted proteins | sample SodLakKL_010_SED_4_FD_11160 | JGI IMG/M metagenome (IMG submission 11160)
TTCAAGATTCTTTCTTTATCTTCCATTGCTTTAATTATTAATTTTCTGACAAGCTTGAGATCACTGTCATAGCCAACTCCAACAGCCGAATCAAGCCTGACCAGATCATCACTGTAGGACCAGTTTATCACCTGGCTGGTAATGAAATCTTCATTGGGTATCAAATATTCCTTTCCGCTCAGTGTAACAACCGAGACAAAGCGGGTATTGAGCGAGCTGACCCTGCCAAAGACATCATCTGTCTCCACAATATCACCGGGCTTGATAGATTTATCCAGAATTATTATTATCCCGCTGATAAAATTAGAAACAATCTTCTGCAGACCAAAACCAAGACCAACACCAACAGCACCACCGATAAAGGCAAAGGCTGTCAGATCAATCCCTATACTGCTTAATCCTATTAAAAAGGCAACGGTAAAGAGAGTTATCCGGCCTACTTTCTGGAGAAGAATGCGGACTGAAGGTGTCAAATTCTTGCTGAGCTGCAGACGCTTGCGGTAAAAAGTTTCCAGCCAGCCGGCAATCCAGAAAATAATTATAAAAAATATCAGTCCCTGGACCAGCAGTATCAGAGAAAACTGAAATTCTCCCAGATTAAGCTCGATCTCTTCCAGAAAATCTATAACTGTTTGATAAATGCCTAGAATATTTAATACCGCCACCACCCAGATAACCAGGGAGATAAACTTAACCCAGATATTTTCTGGCAGGAACCAGGTGATAAACTGAATAATCAGCCAGGCAACCAGCAGATAGCCGGCTATCAGAGTCAGCGCAGTTGCCTGCACCCCTGCCAGAGTCGCTCCGGCATTGTACAGCCAGACCAGCAGGGCCAGAGTCAGCTGAAGATGAATTTTCTCCCAGAACTTGAGCCAGCCTGCCGGAAGTTCTACAGGCAGGGAGATCAGTAAATCTTCTCCTTTTCTGTAAACCCGCTTTCTGAGAAGATAGGTCAGCAATCCCAGGATTATCAGAGCTATCAGAGAAATCAAATTTGTAATTACAAATATTTCATTCTGCAGCCAGGAATAAATTTCATTAATAAAACTTTCCACCGCTTGATTCTCTTCCACCATAAAAATACCCCCAGTAATTCTGTTTTTAAGTTACTCCTTAAAAATTATTATTTTTCTTTAATTCCCTGATGTCTTTCAGCAATGAGCCTGCTGGCATCTTCTCTCCACCTGCCGGAAAAAAATCTGCGGGCTACCCAGATCATCCTTACCAGATAGTCCATCACAAGACCAATAAAAACACCCGGTAAGCCCAGGGCGAGAGAAATGCTCAACCCATAACTCAAGCCAAGTTTAAAGAGAGTCTGGCTGAAAACCAGTCCATAGAAAGGCGTTCTGGTATCCCCGGCTCCAGTAAGCAAACCAGAAAATACACTGTAGCTGGTTAATATCGGAGCGCCCAGACTGAGAGTCCTGAGAAAACCTACAGCAAAGTAAGCTGTCAGAGAATCAGTGGTAAATAAATTCACCAGGGCAGGAGCAAAGATAAATAGCAGCAGAGATAACAATCCAATCGTTAAAATTGTAAGCCAGATCATTCCCCGGGTGATCTTCTGACTCTCCGCAGCCTCCTCCCGCCCCAGCCTCTGACCGGCCATTATCGTGGTAACTGTGCCATAGGAACGATGAAGCGGAGCAATAATCTGCTGCTGAATCCGCCGGGCTATATGATAGGCGGCAGCTGCTTCGGTCCCAAAAAGCAGCACCAGGGAATTAAAGGGAAAAGTAATCAGGCTCTGATAACCTCCCTGCAGGCTGCGGGGCAGGCTAACCAGGAGAAGTTGTTTGGTGATGATTAAATTCCAGCTGCGGGAGGGTTTCTCCAGGCTTAAATTTCCTCCCGGCAGCAGAAAGAAGATCAGGTAAAGGACCGCTGCCAGCAGTTTAGCTGCAAATGTTCCCCAGCCCACTCCCACAACTCCCAGTTCGGGGAAAAAGAAAAGGCCTAAAGCCAGGCCAATGGAGAGAACAATATTAAGAAGATTGCTGATAATATCCACAAACATCGGCGTTCTGGTGTCACCGGTTCCCTGCAGCGCTCTGGCTGAAATCAAGGTCACTATTCTGAAGGGAGCGGCTGCAAAAATTATCAACAAATATTGAGCTCCCAGGACAACAACTTCAGGAGCAGCTCCCAGAACTGCTATCAGGTTATCTGAGAGAAAGAGACCTATCAGGATAAAGGGCAGTCCCAGGATTACCCCGGTCAGTAAAATCTGACTTAAAACTTCATTCGAGCCCTGGCTGCCGGTCCGGCTGGCAACTCCAGTATCCTGGGAGATTAACGAAATACTGCCGGCACCAAGACCCAGGCCGATGCGGAGGACAATTCTTTCCCAGACATCACCCAGACCGACTGCAGTCACAGCTGCCGGTCCAAAATAACCCATCAGCAGCATATCGGTGGTCCGCATCGCTGTGGTAAATATATGGTTTAACATGATCGGCCAGGCCAGCAGCAGCGCCTCTCTCCAAATTTCTATATATTTCAGATAATATAACATATAAAATGGCATCTCCTGATATAATAATTCTGTTTTAAGATTATATTACCTGCATAAAATCATAATATCCCGAATATTAAAGGCAGCCCTTTCGGGCTGCCTGCTCTTAAGCTGATTCAGTTTTTAAGATATTTTGAATTTTTTTAAGACCTGGTCATGATGAACATTATATCAGCAAAATGATTTAATCTTCATAGGACTCTTTAGTAGACCATTCCTGCCAGACTTTGCCCACCAGTTCGGGACCAGGTTTTAGCGTTTTGCCTCCCGGTTTCCAGCCTGAGGGAGTCGCTTCTCCAGTTTCTCTGACATGCTGAAAAGCCTGAATCTGACGGAGAAGTTCGGAGACATTTCTGCCCACCGGAGGAGTTAAGACTTCCATAGCCTGAATTACTCCATCGGGATCTATCAGGAACCTGCCCCGTATATCTATTCCAGCTTCCTCATCATATACTCCATAGAGCCTGCCAATTCTGCCAGCCGGATCAGCAACCATGGGGAAGGGTATCCCGCCTTCAACCATCTTGCTTAATTCCTGTTCTTCCCAGACCTTGTGAGTAAAGTGGCTGTTGGTACTTATCGAGAGAAAATCCACGCCCAGATCCTGAAACTCCTTATACTTAGCGGCAACTGACGCTAGTTCTGTCGGTCAGACGAAGGTGAAGTCGCCAGGATAGAAGCATAAAACCCTCCATCTGCCATCATAGTCAGAAAGCTTAACCTCTTTAAAATCTCCATTATGATAAGCTGTTGCTTCAAAATCCGGCGCCTTATCCCCTGCCATTACCATTTGTAATTCCCCCTTTTAGATAATGATTATGATTTATAATAATACTAACACAGAAAGTAAACTCAGTCAATATTTTATATATTTTACCAAATTATCCTGATAGTTTTAATTGAGAATAAATATGGTGTTAAAAAAAATTCCTCCTGTTAAAATTCCTCAGCCTTTATTTAAAGGATTTTCCGCAAATAATAGAGAAGTTATTAGTAGGTGATGTTATTGAAAAGTCCTTTTATACTTTAAACAAAATAGGACATTTATCCTGATTTTAAATTTTATAAAAAGTTTAAATTTGCTATTATCTTTTTCACTAATACTAAGAGGGCAGGTTCTTTAGCTATCCGGTCTCCTGCCATTCTGGAGGTATGTTTTATGCGTTTTGCAGTCATAGTTATACTCACAGCTATAATTCTGGTTGGCGCTGTTTATCTGGTTGCCGACTATGTTTATCCCTATCCGGAGGAAATTGCTGAAGAATATATCGAGGCCCTAATAACTCAGGATTTTGCCAGAATGTCAGCCCTGCATCATCCTGACCGGGAACAACCTGCTGCCGGTGATATTTCTCAGAGCTTTCAGCAGTTTGATGATTCCTTCGCCCTGAAGGAAATTGAACTGCTGGATTTACAGCTCCACCAGGAAGAGACCGGTTCACCCCTGGGTATCTCTTCAGGCTATAAGGCTATAATCCGCTACTCCAGCGAGATATTTCCCGCTAAAGAAATCAACCTCAATCTTGAGCTGTCACGGAATTTCGCCCTTTCCCGGACAGGCTTTTTCGACTGGAAAGTCCACTGGCAGGACCAGCTGCCCTTGCCGGAGTATGGAATGAAAACAAACTACGGGCGAAGCCGACTGGTACCCGAACGGGGCAGCATCTTTGATCGTAACGGAGAACTGCTGGCGGGAGGAGGATCGGTTATCAACATTGGAGTTCAACCAGGCCGGATTGAAGACCCGGAGCTGCTCTTTACCACCCTGGAAGAGGAACTGGGCTTAAGTGAAGAATATGTCCGGGGTGAATATGAGGCTCCTGGTATCCAGGATCACTGGTTTGTCCCTCTTACCACCATAACAGAAAAAAAATACCGGGAACTGGATCCGATACTACGGCCTGTTCCGGGAATATTTTTCCGCCGGGAGGAAAGCCGAACCTACCCCGAGGCTGAAATCACCGGACATATAACCGGTTATCTGGGAGAAGTTGCTGCTGATATGATAGCAGGCTATCCTGAACTTGACTACCATCCCGGCGAAATGGCAGGCCGGAGCGGCCTGGAAATTGGGCAGGAAGCCGCACTGCGGGGCAGACCCGGCTATCAGTTTTATGTTGAAGGAAGCGGGATTACTGAAAGTGGTTCTGAAGATCCAACTGCTGAAACTTCTAGAGTAAGAAAAATTCTAGCTGAAGTGGAACCTCAGGATGGCAATGATATTTTTACTGCCATAGATCTGCCCATGCAAAAACTTGCTCTGGAAATCCTGGAAAATAACAAAGGTTCTCTGGTGATTCTCGATGCTAACAGCGGCGAAATCCTGACCCTGGCTTCCTATCCCGGTTATGATCCCAACGAATTTATTACCGGAATCTCCGCCAGCCGCTGGAGTGAACTGGCCGAAGATCCCGACCGCCCTCTCTTCAACCGGGCTGCCCAGGGCCGGTACCCGCCGGGTTCAACCTTTAANGTGTTAACAGCTGCCGCTGCCATTGATCAGGAATATTTCACTACAGAAAGTGAATTTGAAGACAGCGGAGAACTGATTGTGGAGGGCAATCGTATCAGAAATTTTGAAGAGGAAATATTTCAGGAACATACCCTGGAGGATGCCATTGTGAAATCAATCAATACCACCATGGCCAGGGTAGGACTGGAAATTGGCGCCGATAATCTGACCGAGTATTTCAGCCGCCTGGAACTAGACCGGCGGCCTGAAATAAGCCTGCCCGTCCAGGCCGGACAGATTGGTAATCCTGAGCAGAGCCAGGTCAATCTGGCCTGGTCAGCTATAGGCCAGGCCCAGGTCCTGATGACACCGCTGCAGATGGCCAAACTCTTTGCAGTATTCGCCAACGATGGTTATCTGCCGGAGTTAAGTATAACAGCTGCAGAATTCAACGAAGAACAGGTGCAGGTTTTTCAGCAGGAAACCATCGAAGCCCTGGATCTTATGCTGGAAAGGGTAGTGACCGAGGGCACCGGTCAGCAGGCTGTTTTTACTATTCCCGGAGATGATAATAGTGAAACTGAAAATAATCCAAAAATTTACGGCAAAACCGGGACTGCCGAGGTAACCGGGCGGACACCCCATGCCTGGTTTGCAGGTTATATCAGGGATCTGGAAGGTAGAGATATATCCTTTGCCGTTATGCTGGAGCATGCCGGAGTTGGCGGTCGCAATGCTGCTCCCCTAATTGCCGAGTTTTTCGAAAAACTGCTGGCTGAAGAAATTATCGATGAGATAGAGGCACTGGATGAACTTGAGGAAGCCGAACTGTAAAACAACATCTGGAAATACAGCTCTAAAAGCTAATTTGCCAGCTGATGACGATAAAATCCAGCTTAAAAATTTAAAAGCCCAGTTTTATCCAGACTCCAGCAGCTATCAGACCAATCGCTGAACCAATCAAAACTCCCTGAGTACTACCCCCGCTTACCGTGGCACTGGTAAAAACGATCACGATAAATATTGTGATTGCTATGCCAATCTTGCTGCCTCTTTCCTTCTCTTTTTTCTTTTTCAAAGGGACCAACCTCCTGGTAATTTAAATTTTCCAGCAAGAATCGAAGCCGCACCGGATTAAATTTCAGCCAGAATCAGATTTTTTTCAGTCAGAACAGGATTAAATTTTAACCAGAACCGGATTAAACTTCAGCCTGGTAAACTGCATTTTCTCCTGCCTGATAAATAACATGAAAATTGCGGAAACCGGCTTGGGTGAGAATTTCTTTCTGTTTTTCCAGGGTAAAAGGTATATCAATATGATAAAGACCGGACTCCTCTTTATCAACCTCTTTAAGTCTCTGCCTTCTTTCAATCAGAAAAGATTTCTCTTCTTTTTGAGATAGGGCAATATAATCTCCCTCAACATATTTCCCTCCCGGTTTAAGAGCCCTGGCAATTTTTTTATAAAGCTTAATCTTCTCTGCTTCAGTCAGATGGTGCAGGGTCATAACAGAGATGGCATAGTGGTAATGCTCTTCTTCAAAGGGCACAGTTAGATAGGAGGCCTGTCTGATTTCAATCCGGGAGCGCTGCTGCTGATATTTTTCCAGCAAATTATTGAGCATCTTTTCCGACAGATCTACCGCTGTTATTTTTGCCTGAGGAGCCCGGGAAAAAATTGCTGCCAGCTCCAGACCGGTACCGCAGCCCAAATCCAGGATTTTAATATTATTTCCTGTTGGCTTAACAGGACGGGCTACAGCCTGGTAAAACTCCCGGAAATTATTAACATTTTTAAACATATGGCTGTCATAGGTTTCAGCCCTGAGATCGAAAAATTCTTCCATCCCTTCGGGCTGGTTTTCTCCCATATTGATTCACTCACCTTTGGCTTTTCAATTGCGGTAATCTTCTTAACCTCTCATCCATTTCAAAATTTCAAGCTTCCTCTTTGGCAGAATCCGGAACTCCTGAAGAAATTCTTGATATGCTCGCCTGTTATCTGATCATTATGAACTCTAAAATTCACTTAATTATATCATAATTACACTATTTTTGTAACTATTTAAGTTTCATTATTTTTGTAACTATTTAAGTTTCATTTTTCCATAGAGAGCAGTAGAGCTGATTCTTCCTGACCTCAAGAAGTCAATCTGATAATAATCCCTTGTGGCATTATTACGGCAGATAAGATCTCTGGCTTGCCTCTGTTGAAATATTATTCTGCTTAGAATATAATATAAACAACTGGAGGGTTTATTAATGCTCACTATCAAATGTGCTCGCTGCAAGACCAAAATAATGAAGTACAAAAAGATAGGCAGGGGAAACGTGCTTCGCTGTTACAAAGACCGCATCACCCGGTTATATGATGCTGAGATTGCAGATAATCTGCTGCAGTGCGGGGGATGCGGTAATACTATTGGCGAAATTGAAGAGAAGCAGGTCAGCATGAATCAGGATGCTTTTACCTATAGCGGCCATAAGATAAGAAAATGACGTCTTTAAAGCAATTTTTTACTGTTCTACCTGCTCTAATAGAAAAACCTGTTATCCAGGTTTGACTGAGGGAGTCCAGGTTTAAATCTCTCCTGAAGGAATTCAGAAAATCACAGCAAAAAATAACCAAGAAGTCTAAAGCTAGGGCTGATTTCCAGAAAGCAGATGTACCCGGGTTGTCAGAGAAAATTCATGAGGATCACTAAAAACTACCTCCGCCAGAAATGCGGTCCAGCCCTCCTCCGGCTGCTCAATTTCAAACTCTGTACTGCCAATGTTTTTCCTGGTTTCAGCAATCATCCAGTCAGCCTCTCGAAAATCTCTCATCGCTGATTCTGCCTGCCAGAGCCTGATTTCCTCAGCCGGCATGAATCCGGTAAAAACAGTAAAAAAATGACTGTCTTCCTGCTGCTCCAGAGTATCCTCTACAGCTGGAAGTTTCAAGCCTCTAGCAGTCTGATAATGAAAGACACCATAGGCTGCCAGTATTCTTTCCCAGTCATCCAGACCATGCCCGGCATTGGGGATATAAAGTAAATTTACCGGCCCCTGCAGAGCATCATAATAAAGATGGAGGGCATCCAGAGGCCAGTAAGGGTCATTGGTTCCGGTTATTATTAATTTGGGAATTGCAATTTCCTCCAGGTATTCATAGGGATCAACCAGTTCCACCAGTTTTTGACCTACAATGGTATCCATTTCTTCCTGCAGGCCCCGGGCAGTATAATCGGAAATTTGAGGACTGTACTCCCCCCAGGCTTTTAGCTGATGTTCCATCTGTTTCTTCAAGCCAAGATTATCATAAGCTGCTGGTGCTATTCCGGCAACCCGGGAATCGACAGCAGCTGTCAGCCAGGCAGTCCAGCCTCTCTTGGAGCCCCCAAATATCAAGAATTCTAGCTCGGTTAACCCGAAGTAATTCTCTGCCAGTTCTGAAAGACAGTCCATTGCTCTGACAACCGTAGCTGTCATGGGCAGCAGCAGAGGCCATTCCGGGTTTTGGGTTTCCAAAAACATATCAAAGGTATAGGAGATTAAGGCATCTTCTCTCAGATTATCAAATAATGGCTGGTAGGGAACATCAAAAATGATTGCCATGGGCGAGCCGGTTTTGACAGCTGCCCGGGCCAGCAACTCCATCTCTTCCGATTCCTGCTGCCAGTCAATCTCGTCTTCGCCAGCCAGGGAGCCTCCTCCAATATAAAGTCCAGCCAGGTCAGCAGTTCTGATAACTTCTGGAATGATCAGAACCAGGCGGTGTTCAAAGATATAACCCTGCCACTGCTGGGAGGTCAGCCTGATCAAATATGCTGAAGAACCATCCTCCCTTTCAATAATATCCTCCAGAAGCCAGTTATAAGCAGTATCTTTCTCTGCAGTATAATCTGCCAGTCCGGCTGCAGCGCCCCTGTAAGATAAAGTACCGGCAAATAACATCAGCAGTACCATTAGCAAAATAAACACCGATTTCTTTAAATTCTGGAAAAGTTTCATCTCAATCTCCTCTTTCTCTAAATATTTACAGCCAGGAGGCGCAATCATGAGAAAACTTACTCAGGCAGTTGTGAAAAAGCCTGCCAGTTCTATAGTAAGAGGAATTTCCAGTCAGCCGGGGGTGCAGCCCGATTATCACCGGGCTGTCAAACAGCACCGGGAATACCTTCAGGCATTGAAATCCTGCGGCCTGCAGATTACCGAATTAAAAGCTGATGAGGATTTCCCCGATTCTGTTTTTGTGGAAGATACTGCCATAACAGCCGAAAATCTGGCAGTTATCACCAGACCCGGAGCTGAAAGCCGCCGGGGAGAAGTGACAGCAATCAGAAGTTGTCTGGAAGATTTTTATGATAATATCGAATCACTTAATCCGCCCGGCACCCTGGATGGAGGAGATATTCTTCGGATAGAAAACACCTTCTATATCGGACTTTCAGAGCGAACCAATTCTGCCGGCGCCGAACAGCTAAAAAAAATCTTGGCTGACTATGGTTATTCTGCTGTCCCGCTGGAAATACCGGAAGATATGCTGCACCTGAAAAGCGGCGCTTCCTGCCTTGGTGATAAAATTCTGCTGCTGTCAGAAAAACTGGCTGAAGTCGAGGAATTCCAGAGTTTCAAGCAGCTAATTGTACCAGCCGGAGAAGAATATGCCGCTAATTCTCTGAGAATCAATGATAGGATTCTGGTCCCCTCAGGCTATCCCAAAACCCGGAAAATGATCGCTGAGCTTTATCAGATAATCACCCTTGAGATAGACGAATTCAGCAAACTCGATGGGGGATTGAGCTGCCTGTCGCTAAGATTTTAGCCTGACTGGCAAAATTAGCTCTATAAAATTAATTCTATCTGTTAGAAAAAGAACTCCTGAAGGTCTCGAGTGCTTTCTGCTGGGTTTTATATAATAAGATTGTTATTTGATTGTTAAAAATTCAGTGCTTTTAGGTAATTTAATTTAAATCTCAATTGGAGCCGGCAGCAAATTTTTCAGTGAATTTTTGGGCCAGACCTTGATGCCTGCTGGCCAGGTAGTCTATAATAATACCATAAACTATTCCTAATCCAAAGGTAAGGGGATCAGCAAATTCGGTGGTAAGAAAGAAAGCCAGAGAAACCAGCAAACCCAGGATAGCGCCTCTTATCAGGGCGATTCTTCTCTTGCTGGTGCTGGCCAATCCTATGACCACCCCCATAAGAAGACGATTATACCAGAGGGCCCCGAGCATGAGCCAGTTGCCGGCAAAACCCATCCGGTAACCTGCTCCCAGAATACAGATTATTCCCAGCAGAGCTCCCAGTAATACTGCAGTTTTCATTCTAGCGGTTATCATTTTAAGTCTACCCCCTTTAGTTTTGGTAAATATCATTATAAAACAGGCAAATTATAAGAGCTATTTTTTCTTGTGATTATCAAAATTAATCATGCTGTATCTTAATTTCATTCCTGAAAGGTTTTGATTGAAATGAGCAAATTCGATTATAATGAAGAGGAACTGATCAATGCAGTCCTGCACGGAATTGGCCTTGGCATGGCAATTGCGGCCACCGGAGTGCTGGTGGTGATGGCCAATCTTTATGGCAGTGCAGGACATATAATATCTTACAGCATTTATGGTTCAACCCTGATTATCCTTTATCTGGCCTCAACCCTGTATCACAGCTTTCCCCGGGGCAAAGTCAAAGATATTTTCAGGATTATCGATCATTCTGCCATCTATCTTTTGATCGCCGGCACCTATACCCCGATTTCACTGGTTGCTCTGGAAGGCCTCTGGTCTCAGACCATTTTTATAACTGTCTGGATTATCGCTATTATTGGTATAGGAATTAATATCTTCTGGTTTGAGAAAGTAAAAAAGCTGTCATTAGTTCTCTACCTTGCCATGGGCTGGCTCAGCATTCTGGTAATCCGAGATCTAATTACCAATCTCCCCACATCAAGCCTGATTTTTCTGCTAATTGGCGGCCTGTTTTACACAGTCGGCACAATCTTTTATGCCAGGAAAAGCATTAAATATAATCATGCTATCTGGCATATTTTCGTGCTCGGCGGCAGTATTTTTCATTTTTTCACTGTTTTTATCAATCTCTTAAACTAATGCTATCTGGTAGCAAACCAGACTACCCTGCCATAACGCTGGAAACCAAGATCTTCAGCCAGGCCCTGAGAGGGAAGGTTGTCGGTTACGATGTGAACATAGGGTTTGAGTCCAAATTCTATCGCTCGCTTGATCAGCTCTCTGTTTACAGAGATGGCCAGGCCCTGCCGGCGATGCTCTTTTTTGGTATAGGCAATTCCCAGGGAGCCATCCTCCCTCACCAGAGACCAGGAAAGAGGATTACCCTGCTCATCCCTCACCACAGCGGTGGGAAAATTGCTGATACACATTTTAATATACTTTAAGGAATCGGGATTCTGCGAACTGTAGGTATAGTGGCTGTCAACTTCTTCAGCATCCTCCAGCGTCAGATAATCAACCTGATGCTCAGGGGGCTGATACCTGTAATTATCAGGATTAAGGTAGTATAAATAGCAGATCTCCTGCCAGTCAATTTCAGCCCGCCTGGCAACAGCATCATAAGACTGCTTTAAAATACCGGCAAATCGTCGGGGTTCAGTCAGCAGCACAGACAGCAGCGCTTCTTCAGCCTGATAATCTTCTGCATAAAAAATATTCCACTCTCTTTTCTGAAGAAGATATCCCCGGGGATTATAGCTATCATCAACAAATAAATCATAATCATCTATCAGCTTAACTGTGCCCAGGAGATTTAGGTGAGCAATCTCATCTTCGGCCAGCAGCGGCTGCAAAATGCTGATATCCTTTATTTTTTGCATTTCTTCACAACCTCCGATTGCTCGTGCTCTTGATCCTGGCATCTCCAGCAGCATAAAACCATCCCTTCAATTTCAACTCATCAGCCCGATCTTACCACGATTTTTATTTTAACTATAACTAAGCAATTCAAATATACTAAGAGAGCACTTTAGCATATCAAACCCGGCAGATAAAAACCATCTCACTGCTGTTTTCAGTTATCGGCCGGGGTTCCAGCAGAGAGCCCCGCTCTTCAATAATTTTCAATCCGGAAGACTCCAGCATAAGCTTAAGCTCCCGGGGAAAGAAATAGGTCAGGGTTTCTCTGGTTTCAGCACTTCTAACCAGCTGATCACCCTGATATTCTTCCAGTTCAATTTGATCATACTCCAGCTGATTGACAAAATCATAGCTGGCAGTAAATCTATCCACCAGCAGTCTGCCTGTCTTCGGGTTGGTGAAACGAAAAACTTCTTCTTTCCCGTTATTCTCTACCATGAAGGGAATATCAGGAATGCTGTTATCAACGATAAATACTCCCTCAGCAGCCAGATGTTCTTCCACCCGCTTAAATATCTGCTTTATTTCGGATACTTCCAAAAAATAGTTCAGCAAATTGCAGGGAGCCAGAATCAGATCAAAGGCATTTTCCAGAGAAAATTCTTTAATATCTCCTGCAATCAGGGTGACATTATTTTTAATTTCCTGATTTTCCTCTGCCAGTTTCTCACGGCAGATCTTAAGCATATCCCGGGAAATTTCAATTCCGGTAACCTGATAATTTTCTTTAGCCAGGGCCAGCAGGATTCTGCCGGTACCGGATCCCAGTTCCAGAACCCTGGGGCCATATTTATCAGCCAGTTCCAGATATCCTGAAATATCCTGATTACCGGCATGTAATATATCATAAAATTCAGCAAATAGCCCAGAATGTTCTGTGCTGTCAAACTCCTCTTCCATGCAAATTTCCTCCCCTGAAATTTTAGCAATTATATTTGTGACGCTTAATATAGATTATATCCTGTAATTCCTGCCATTTAAAGGCCTATATTATAATTTCCCTAAATCCCGGAAAAAACCTGCAAAATTCGGCGATAATGTTTTTCCTGGCAACCACAGCTTGTCATGGTTTCCAAACTAACTGCTCATAGGAAACAAACTCCCGAAATCCAAGTTTTTCATAAACCGAGCGCCCCATTTCAGAAGCTGATAAAACAGCAATTTTATAGCCCAATTTCTTCCCCTCCACCATAGCCTGTAAAGTCATTGCTCTGCCGATACCCTGTCTGCGAAATTCAGGCAAAGTAGCTATGCAATAAATCCCGGCCACTCCTGATTCTGGCTGCAGCAAACCGGTGGCTACCGGCTTACCATTAAGATAACCAAGAAATCGCTCTTGAACTTCGTAATGCTGACAGGAAAGTTTCGATTCAATTTTCACTGCAAATTCTATTGCTTCTGGATCAACTTCAAACCCAAGATTCATTACTTTTGACCAAAGCTTTTGCTGCTCGGGCATTTTGATCTTTTGAATATCCAGCTCAGGAATTTTGCTTTCATATTTGACTTCTGATATCTCTACCGCCATACCAGGGGAAGAAGTTGGGGAGCTCCATCCCCGGTCAATTAGAATTTCTTTAATATTATCTGGCTTGCTTTCAGGGCCAATCAGCCACATAGCAGGCAGACTCTGCTCAGATATTTGAACCATAAAATCATCCAGCATTGTCCCAAATTCTTTTTCTGTCAAACAGCAGCGGGATACATTGTTGTAAACAAAAAAGGGAATGCCGGCTATGCTCCAGACACAATTTTGAGAAATATTAACCCTACCAGCAGGATGATTGGCGAAGGTGGTCCAGAATAATGCCTGGTTATTATCAAAGCTCTTAAAAAGTTTTTTATCTGCCAGGGTCTTAATTATTTCCATTTAATTTACCTCCCTTCACCCAGATTTTCAGAGAACTTCCGACATCACATTCTCTAAATTTTCATCTATACCGCAAGATGCAATAATTTATTTAAAATTCCAATTTCTTTTTCTTTAAAATGCTTATATTCTCTAAATTACTTTAATTATACCACAGGCAAAGTAAATAACAGTCATTTTCTCGATAGATATCACTTAAATCTCAGCCACACTAAAAAATCAAAAAATCGAGCAAAGAGTACTGAGTCCTTGCTCGATATCAGCAAAAATATATAAATTTTTTCTAGTAAGGCTGTCTACTCGCTTTCCAGCAGCCCCCTCTCTCTTTCATATCTGTAAGAATCAATTCCTGGAAGAGTGCTACCCTTAAAGGGAAGCCAGCTGAAAGGAATCCGACAGGCAGGGCAGTGCGAGATAAAAAGCTCCACTTCAGCTTTACAGGCAGGACACCGGTATTTCATTCCCCTCTCCTCCTTTCTTTTCCCGACAGACAGAAAGGATAAGTGCTGGATAAATAATATAGTTTAAGCAAAACAATAAGTTTTGCTATTATCCTATCTGTAGTATTATTTTAGCAGAATTTAAATTTTTTTGCAAGTTTTTTTAATTTTTGTTTTTATAATAATTTTTGCAAATTTAAGCAGCAGATTTTAGTTTTAGCAATTCAGCAGAAAAAATATGCTGGCAGAAGCCTGCGAATTATTGCAGTTATGGTTTTATCAGAAATTTTTATTTGCCAAAATCCTGTTTTTGCTGTATTATTAATTTATGTGATTTTTATCGGATAATTTTGTAAGGTAGATCAGTTTTGCAGTTAATAGAAAGTTTATTGATTGCCAGCCGAATTATTAAAGAAAGTGGTGAAAAGAAAATTGCCAGATTTTTGGACTCATATAATTGCTGGAGAAGAAATGGTTGCTTCTTCCCGCCAGGACATTATGCAAAAAAGCATGGAGCAGGCAAAAACTTCATTTAACCTGGGCTGTCAGGGAGCAGACTTTTTGTTTTATAACCTGCTAAACCCCCTGGATGGGCCTATGCTTGCTAAAAAAATGCACAAAAAGAAACTGGAGGAATCTATCTTTCAGGCTGTCAGCTTCGGAAAGAATAGCTCTTCTCCTCAGCTGCTGGCCTATTTATCAGGATTTATCACTCATATCCTGGTCGATATAGATCTCCACCCCTTCATCTTAGCCCGTTCTCCAGATTATACCACCCATAAGAGGCTGGAAAATGAACTGGATGTCTTTCTGGTTCAACATTTTCTAGGGCTTGATCTTCAGGAAATTAATACCTTTCAACAGATCGAATTTGCTGAGGAGATACCTGTTGAAATTACTGGTTTCTTTCAATGCCTTTCTTCTCAGGTTTATAACAATCCCCGGGGAGAAAAAGCTTTGACCCATTCCTACAGTTACTTCAAACTACTCCAGTCTCTCTTAAACGGCCCCGGAAATTTCCGAAAAGCAGCAGTAAAAGCGGCCAACTTCATTATTCCTTATGATCTGGATACCCTTATATATGGTGAGGGCAGGAATATGCTGTGGTTTGAAGAAAAAAGAAGATTTCTCAACCATTACCAGCAAACTACCATCAGAGGCGGACAGATATTAAATTTCATTGGTGATTACTGGCTGGGTGCTAACTCCGAGCAGGCCCTGGAGCTATTTCTGGCAAATCTTGACTTTGCAGAACCGGAAGAATCCGAAATCCTGGCCACCCTGCCGGCATAACAGGATTCTCTGCCTTTGCTGATGTTTAATTATTTTGTTTTTCTGTTAATAAATTGATATAATTAGTATGGGTAAATTGAGTGGATTTATCAAGACAGGAGCTAACTGCTCATTTTGAGAGGGGTTTTTTCGGTGATAAGCGTAAAAAAAGCAGTGGAGGCTGCCACTTCCTTTGCTAAATATATTAATGAAGAAGAAGAGCTTAATGCCCTCCGGGTAGAAGAAGTGGAACTTTCCGATGATGACAAATTCTGGCTGGTAAAGCTGGGCTGGAATGACCCCAAGATTTTAGATAATAAGACTCCCAGTGCTCAGCTGACAGATCTATCCGGGCAGATACCCCGGATATTTAAGATTTTCTATGTCGATGCTGATTCCGGCGAAGTAATTAAAATGAAAAAAATCAATTGATATATGCAGAATGTATATAGATATTGATGTATATAAAATTATTTTTATAAATTACAATACTATAATTTTAAAACCGCTCTGGTTAAACTATCCAGAGCGGTTTTTGATATTCTCGAGCAGTTTTTGACATTACCTGATAATTCAAAAGAACCATTTTGTCCTCAGTTTACTGATAACTCATAAATACTTCAATAATTTCATCTTTTGCCGGATGCTGATAAAAGGAGCCGAATTCCAGTCCGGTCATCAGGATATTGCCATTAATAACTGCCGGCATTGGAAAACCCATCATATCAAATTTTCCAGTCTCCCGGGCAATCTCCAGGCTTTCCAGCAGTTCGGGAGTAGCTGTTTCGGGATCAAATAAATAAAGCTCAACTTCATCACCCTCTATGTCAACCCCAAAACCTGCAGCTGCCCCCATCATATCATAAAACTTGGGACTGCGTTCTCCAACTGCCAGTCCCTGTTCTCTAAAATATTCAACCACGGACGCTAAAATCAACAGGGGAACCTCAGTCTCTGCAATTTCAACCTGAGAGACATCTGCATCTTCTGAAAAACCGATCAATTCAATATTGTATTTGAAGTCCTCAAAATATATTTCGTCATCATAAATTTCATCATCAAAAGCATCCATAAATCCCCGAACGTTAACCATAAGAGGAAGCAGCAGATCCGGCCTGATGCCGAATTCCATGAAGCCCTCATCTCCTTCACCTACCCTTACCAGATAACCTTCAACCCCGGCATAGCTCCTCATCTCAGGAATACTCATAACCACACCATCACCATACTCATCATCCTTCAATTCCCAGCCCAGCACAAACTGATCGCCATAAAAGGCGGTAAACATCATGGCCATGGAAAAGGTAGACATGAACATTTCTTCCATTTCTCCCGGCAGACTGGCCATCAGCTCCGATCCGATATTGGTTATTATTTCCTGGGGATTATCTTTCCAGCCCATAGCCCTTGTTGAAACAGCTTGCCCGCCGAACTCACCCTTGATAACAACTTCCATCAACCCATGATCAATTTCGACCAGCAGAAAATCAATTTCTCCTGTGGTGACCTTTCCCTCCTGCTCCACCCTGATACTGTAAGTGAAATTCTGTCCTTCTTCTACCTGAATCAGTCTCAAGCCGGGAAACATATCTGCAAAAAAATCCTGGGCTGATACAGCCGGCAAGGAAAAGAGCATAATTAGACAGGTCAGGATTACTACCATAAGTGCTGACGGTTGAAAATTTTTTGTCATTTTAATTCCCTCCGATTTTTAATCCGGATTTTTATAGATCTTCAGACTTTACCTCTTTCTTTAAAGTTCGATTAGCATATTCTAAAAATTTATCCCGATCTTTTCCAGGCAAACATAAGTCACCTCCAGTTCCTGAAAAACTTAACTCCTAAATTATTTTTAAATATTCTAAATACTTATCTTAAAGATTACAGTATATAATTATTATACCTTAAGTATACCCGCTTTCAGTCACAATCCACTTAGATTCGAGTAACATTCCAGTCATATTTCAATTGATAATTTTAGTCAGTCATAAATTCACTGCTTATCAGCAGGTTTAATGGAAAAAAATAAACCTTCCCTGTTTTTTCTTTACGGGAAGGTTTATTCTTTGCCACCATATTTTTTTATTAGGGTCTCTGCCAGAGAACCAGCTGTTCCTGCAAATTGATATTTCCTTTTCATTATAATCTCCTCCGCATATTATGATACCTCCTTTAAATTTATTTTGTTAAAATTTTATAATTCTATCAGAACTGTTGTTATTCTGACTCTGCCTGCGAAGCCTGTCCTCTCTCTGGATGAAATTATCTCTTTGAGCTAGCAGCATCATATCGGCAATCATTCTCTTTACCTCCCTTCAAAATAATGTAAGTTTAGGAATCTATGCTCATACCATCAGGTTTGCGTCTTGGTTTTTCTGGAAATCAAAGCGTCGGGCGCCTTTAGCATCGAGCTGCTCCTCACGCCAGCGCATCTTTTCCTGCTGAACCAGACCCATTTGCAGATCTAACATCTCTCTCACCTCCTGCAAAAGAGTTTTGCTATTTTTTACTAAAGAAGACAAATCTGCGATTTCCTTCATTTTCTCTCTGTTCTTCCACCTGGCGAAAACTTTCCTGACGAACCAGAATTGTACTTTCCAGCATCCTTTTCAACCCCCTTTTCTTATTTTGTGTCTTTATTATAAAGCATAAAATAAATAATGTCAAGTATAAAATTAAATAATTTAATAAAAAACTTTAATTTATTCATTTTTATTTTACTATAGTAAAGGATTTTTAAGTTAATCCGGTATCTCAGGCTATTTTTAAGCTGATTATTATGTTTATCTTTAAATAATTAAAAATTATATTGATATATTTTAATATTTGTCTAAACTATATTAAAGGTATTACCCTGTAACATATTTGATTTATTCTTTTTTTTCATAACAAGAAATTTAATACAGGATAAATTTTAAATGTAACTTTTTCTTTTTTATGATATTGATGATAAAATATAAATAGAGAATGAGTTTGACAGAGAGAGTGAGTTTGACAGCACTCTGAAGTCAGGAGGAGAAAATCATGTCCAGAATAACAAATAATTATCTGGCGAAAATAAATTGTCTGTCGAAAAAATCAGTATTACTGCTGGCAATTATTATTCTGGGTGCTATGCTTCTTATCTCAACGCCACAGATCCGGGCAGAAGAGCCTCAGAATTTTGACTCTGTTCCCGGCAGTTCAGCTTCCCGGGGAATGGTTATCAGGGTTGAAGGTACAATAACGTCGGGAACAACCCGAATGCTGAGAAACGGACTGCAGCAGGCTGAAGCAGAAGGTTATGATTTTCTGCTGGTTGAAATAAACAGTCCCGGCGGCCTGCTGAATCCCACCATAGATATCATGTCAATTTTTCTGGAATCCCGTCTGCCCATCATAACCTATGTCTCTCCCTCAGGCGCCATTTCAGCCTCTGCCGGTAGTTTTATTCTTCTCTCCGGTCATGTTGCTGCCATGACACCGGGGACCAGTACTGGCGCAGCCATGCCGGTTCAGTTTACTCCTGTGGGAGATCGGGGAGCAGCAGATGAAAAAACCATCAATTTTGTGGCCGGACACATTCGAACTGTGGCCCGGGAAAGAGAACGAAATGAAGAAATAGCAGCTAAATTTGTTACCGAAAACCTCACCCTGACAGCAGATGAAGCCCTTGAGGAGGGCGTGATCGATCTGATCAGCCGGGATCGAGAATCTCTCTTAACAACTCTGCATGGAGAAACGGTGAAAATCAGGGGTGAGGAAGAACAGTTAAACACAGCCGATGCCGAGCTGACATTAATGGAAATGGACATCTGGGAGCGAATAGAAAATTTTCTGGGCAATCCGCAGATCTCCTTTCTCCTGCTGTTGATAGGCATTTATGGTCTTATTATTGGTTTTTCCAATCCCGGTACCATAATACCAGAAGTTGGTGGAGCTATCGCTTTGCTGCTGGCTCTTCTGGGACTTGGCATTATAGAGATTGATTATCTCGGTCTGCTGATGATAGTAGGAGGGATTGTCTTTTTAATTGTTGAACTATTTACTCCTACCTTCGGCATTTTCACCACCATAGGAGTTGTGCTGCTGGTCCTGGGTGGATTTATCTTTCCAGGAGAACCGCTGATGCCGCCGGAATGGTTTGCCAATTTTCGCATGCTGGTATTAGGAGTTGCAGCCATGTCAGCACTTTTCATTCTGGTAGCCTTAAAAAAAATATTAAATATCAGCAAATCAGAAATCAGGCACGGGGATAGTCGATTTAAGAATAAAGAGGCCAGGGTTGTTAGTAGTCTGAATCCTGAAGGTCAAATCAAATTTGAAGGAGAAATCTGGAAGGCCAGGATTGAATCCGGAACAGCTGAAAGCGGAGAAACTGTCAGAATAATATCCCGGGAGGGAATGGTTTTTCTGGTGGAAAGCAGTGATAAATCTGAGGAGATCCAAAATTAATACTAAAG
>SL_8KL_010_SEDDRAFT_10001560_pt1 | contig 19865 bp, 18 predicted proteins | sample SodLakKL_010_SED_4_FD_11160 | JGI IMG/M metagenome (IMG submission 11160)
CAGAGCATATGTACCCAGCATTATCCTTCGTTTCACCTCAGGCCCCAGCCCGCTGCTGCGGGTCCTATTATACATCTCCTCTATCGAATCAGCCTCTTTTCTCTCACCGTACTGCACACCATCATAACGGGCCAGGTTGGAGCTGGCCTCCGCCGGAGATATGATATAATAGGCAGCCAGCATCCGGTCTACGGAGGGCAGGGAAATATCTCTGATTTCGGCCCCGGCCTCCTCCAGCCTGCCGGCAGCCTCCTCGATTCTCGCTTTCACCTCTTCATCGATATCGAGCTGTAGATATTCACGGGGCAGGCCGAATGTCAGTCCGGCAACATCTCTGTCCAGACGCGAGGTATAATCGGGATAATCTATAGCGGCCGAAGTGGAATCCCGGCTGTCATGTCCGGAGATGATATTGAGCATTATGGCTGCATCCTCAACCGAGCGGGTAATAGGGCCTATCTGGTCCAGGGAGGAGGCGAAGGCCACCAGGCCATAGCGGGAGACCACACCATAGGTGGGTTTGAGCCCGACCACACCTGAAAAAGCTGCTGGCTGTCTTATAGATCCCCCGGTATCAGAGCCCAGCGCCGCCGGCACCATCTCTGCGGCCACTGCTGCCGCAGAGCCCCCGCTTGACCCGCCGGGCACATGTGAGAGATTCCAGGGGTTCTTTGTCACCTGCTGTGCGGAAAACTCCGTGGTCGAACCCATGGCAAATTCATCCATATTGGTTTTGCCGGCCACCACCGCTCCCGCCGATTTCAGCTTTTCCACCGCCGTGGCATCATATGGTGGTGTATAATCCTTCAGTACCTTTGAGGCACAGGTTGTGGGCAGATTCGAGGTGGCCATATTGTCCTTAACAGCCACCGGCACACCCTTCAGTCTGCCTTCATCCTGCTTAACGCTTTCGGCAAAATTTTCGGTCAGGGCCGTAAAGGCCTCTATCTCAGGTTCATATTCAGCTATTCGTTTCTGATATGCTCCGGCAATATCTGCCGGAGATATCTCTCCGCTTTCCCTCTTCTCAAGCAGTTCGGCAAGACTCATGTCTGTGATTTCCCTCATTTATATTACCTCCTGTTACTGCTGTCCTATGCCCGGAACACGATACTGTCCTTCAGCACTGTCAGGGGCATCGCTCATAAGCTCTTCCCGTCTATCTTCATTTGTCACCTCATCCTCCCTCAGCACATTTTCCCGGGGCTGAGGATAGTAGGTGGGCTCGACATCGCCGGTATCGATCTCCAGAATACGGTTGACATATTCCACCACATCGTTGAGTTCCTCTGCAAACTGTTCTTTTTCGCTCTCGCTTAATTCGAGATGAGCCAGTTCAGCCAGCTCCTCCACATCATCTCTATCGATCAAGGTAATCACCCTTTCCCTGGATAATATTGACAAAATCCTCTTCATTTAAGATGGTGACATTCTCCTCCCGGGCGCTCTGAAGTTTGGAGCCCGGATTTTCACCTCTGATTAAAAAATCAGTCTGACCGCTCACGCTCGAGGTCACCCGGCCACCCCTCTTCTCTATGGCCTCAGTGGCCTCCTGCCGGGTAAAACCTTCCAGTCGGCCTGTCAGCACAAAGCGCAGATTGCGAAGATGATCATCTGCCTCTTCACTCTTAAGAGCTGTGGGCAGGCCGGCCTCTAACAGTTTGTCTATGATCTCTTTATTCTTATCCCTCTGAAAGAAATTGACCACACTCCGGGCAATAACCGGTCCCACCTCATCGATCTCCTGCAGATCTTCCTGCCCGGCAGACCTTATATTATCAAGTGTGCGGAAGTGCTCACATATCAGGACCGCGGTGCGGGAGCCGACGTGCCTTATCCCCAGAGCGTAGAGAAGTCTGTCAAATCTTCTGTTCTTGCTCTCCTCCACAGCCTGAAGTATATTGGCGGCGGATTTTTCGGCAATACGCTCCAGCCCCATAAGCTCTTCCCGCTGAAGATAATAAAGATCGGCATAGTCCTTTATCAGATCAGCATCCAGCATTCTATCTATGAGTGAGGGGCCTATTCCCTCTATATTCATGGCCTCTCTGGAGACAAAATGAAGTATGCTCTCTCTGACCTGGGCGGGGCAGGCGGCATTTGTGCAGCGCCATACAGCCTCATCCTGATCGCGTATGGCCTGAGAACCACAGACCGGACAGCTATCAGGCATCTGGAACTTCTCCTCATCACCGCTGCGCTCTTCCTTTATGACCCTGACTATCTCCGGGATAATATCCCCTGCCTTCTGTATTAGAACTGTATCTCCAATCCTGACATCTTTCTTCTTAACCTCGTCCTCATTGTGCAGTGTTGCCCTGCTGACGGTGGAACCATCGACCTCCACCGGTTTCAGCAGCGCATTGGGTGTCAGAGCTCCAGTTCTGCCCACAGTCACCTCGATATCCAGCACTTCAGTGGTCTTCTGCTGGGCGGGAAATTTATAGGCCACAGCCCAGCGGGGGCTGCTGCTGGTAGCGCCCAGCTCCTCCCTCAGCGCCAGCTCATCAACTTTGATCACCATGCCGTCGATCTCGTAATCGAGCTCCTCCCTTCTCTCAACCCATTCCTGACAGATATCGATCACTTCCTGCAGGCTGGAAGTTCTCCAGTACCTGTTGATCTTTAAGCCCAGTTCCTTCATATACTCCATAGTCCGGTGATGACTGTCAAATTCTCCGTCTTCAGTCCTGACTGTGCTGTAGGCCAGAAAAGCCAGCGGACGCCTGGCCGCCACCGAGGGGTCAAGCTGCCTGATCGATCCCGCTGCCGCATTGCGGGGGTTGGCAAAGGGCTTCTCCCCCTCTTCAAGCCGTCTTCTGTTCATCTCCGCAAATTGATCCCGGGGCATAAAAACTTCTCCTCTGACCTCAATATCAACAGGCTTTTGCAGCTGCAGGGGAACTGAAGGTATGGTGCGAATATTTTCCGTCACATCCTCCCCCACTTCCCCATCACCGCGGGTTGCCCCCAGGCTGAGCTCTCCTGCTTCATATCTCACTATGACAGCCAGGCCATCTATTTTGTGCTCCACAATATATTTCGGGCTCTCCTTGGTGTTGAGAAGCCGCCGGATCCGATCATCAAAATGGCGCACATCCTCCGCATCGAAAGCATTATCCAGGCTGAGCATGGTCTGGCTGTGTTCAACCTTCTCAAATTTATCCAGAGGCTCTCCTCCCACCCTTCTGGTGGGAGAGTTGGGGTCCTTAAGTTCGGGAAAATCCTCTTCCAGCTCCTTCAGTTCCTGCATCATCTCATCGTATTCTGCGTCGGATATCACCGGATCATCAAGCACGTGATAGCGGTGTTGATGATATAGAAGCTCTTCTCTGAGCTCCTCCACTCTTTTTTCTATCTCCGGGGGTATATCTTCTGACATCTATTTCACCTCAGGTATATCAATTTTGTCTCTGCAGGGGGGCAAAGCTGGCCATAAGCTGTTTCTTCTGACCATCTTCAAAGCGAACTGTCAGCAGTTCATCATCACTCTCGTCCTCGACGGAGATGATCTCACCTCTTCCAAACTCCGGATGTTTTACTCTATCCCCTCTGCTGTAATTGCCATTGCTCCTATCTGCACTGCCGCTGAATATACCCGGCCCATCTGCCTCTGAAATATCAGCAGTGACGGCCTCACTCCGGCGCTCTGAAGTGATCCTGCCCCTCTTTAAATTCTCACAGGTGATCACACTCTCATCTATCTCCTGCAGAAACCGGGAGGGACGGTACTGCCGGCTGCTGCCAAAGCGACGCCTCTGTCTGGCCCTGACCATAAATAGCTTCTCCTCGGCTCTGGTCATACCCACATAGCAGAGCCTTCTCTCCTCCTCGATCTCTTCCTGGCTGTCACGGCAGTTTTCGTGGGGAAAGAGACCCTCGTCCATTCCCACCATGAATATCACGGGAAACTCCAGACCCTTGGCCGAATGCAGTGTCATCATGGTCAGATGATCGGAGCTCTCATCCCACCTGTCCACATCTGCTACCAGTTTTACCTCTTCCAGAAAATCACCGAGGCCGGGTTCATCCGCTTCCTGCATGTACTCCCTGATCAGATTCTGCATCTCACCGATGTTCTCCAGCCTCTCACGGGCATTGTCACCTTCTCTGTCCATAATATGCTGCTCATATTCTGTTTCCTGCAGAACCGCCCGGACTAAATCCACCAGGGTTCCCTGGCGATTAATTTCCTGCAGCCTCTCCACGAGAACGGCAAATTCCTTAACCCTTTCCTGATAGGCAGCTGTGAGACCAGGTATATCAGAGGGCCGGGATATGGCCTGATAGAGTGAAATGCCCCGGGCAGAAGCATGATTTTTCACCCGCTCCAGTGTTCTGCTGCCGATACCCCTTCTGGGGGTATTTATAACCCGGAGGAAGCTCGCTTCATCATCGGGGTTGTAGACAAGTCTGAGATAGGCCATTATATCTTTTATCTCCCGGCGCTCGTAAAACCTGAGACCGCCGACTATCTCATAGGGCAGCTTCATCTTCATGAAGACATCCTCCAGACGGCGGGACTGAGAGTTTGTGCGGTAGAGGATTCCTATATCACCATAATTATAATTCTCTTCCTCTGTGAGCTTTTTAACCCGCCTGGAGACATACTCAGCCTCCTGGCTGCCGGAATCCAGTGATGCCCTTATTATATCACTGCCCGGACCCCGCTCAGACCAGAGATCTTTTTCCCTGCGGCTCTCATTATTTGCTATGACGCTCTGAGCTGCTGTCAGTATCTTCTGGCGCGAGCGGTAATTCTGCTCCAGCCTTATCACCTCGGCCTGTGGATAATCCCTCTCAAAATTGAGTATATTTCTGATGTCAGCCCCCCTAAAACCATAGATGCTCTGATCGGGATCACCGACCACAAAGATATTGCCGTGTTCCCGGGCTAAATGTTGACTCAGGCGGTACTGAGCATTATTGACATCCTGATATTCATCTATCAGCAGATATCGGTATTTTTGCTGATAATAATTTTTTACAGCTTCATATTCGCTGAAGAGCTGGCAGGTTTTGAGCAGCAGATCATCAAAATCCAGAGCATTGCTCGCTTTCAACCTCTTCTGGTATTCTGGATATATCTCCTTCATAATCTGTTCTATATAGCTGCCCTCAGCTGCGGTGAAATCACGGGGGCGAATCAGATCGCTTTTGGCATTGCTTATGCGGGAGGCCAGCTGTCTGGGGCTGGTATTTTCATCATCGAGATTCATATCCTGCAGGATCTCTTTGATGAGCTGGCGTTGATCGGAAGTGTCGTAGATGACGAAGTTGGACCCGTAACCGAGCTTCTCCGCCTCCCGCCGGAGCAGGCGGGCGGCGAAGGAGTGAAAAGTTCCCACCCAGCTGGCAGGCCTGCTGCCCAAAAGCTCTGCCACTCTTTCCTTCATCTCATCTGCAGCTTTATTGGTAAAGGTCACAGCCAGAATCGATTCCGGCTTCACATCATGATGAGCAATGAGATATGCTATCCTTCTGGTCAAAACCCTGGTCTTACCGCTCCCTGCTCCGGCCAGGACAAGCGCGGGGCCCTGGAAATGTTCCACAGCCCGCTTCTGATCGGAGTTCAGATCAGCGATAATTTCCTCCACATTCATAGTTCTATCACTTCCTCGATATAATCTCTTGACAGTTTTCGGGGAAAGAAGATTAGGTGGGTTGAGCAGCTGCAGTCACTGGCACCGAAGCCGGAGGAAACAACCCTGCTTTCCTCTCTCTCCAGCAGTTTGCCGGCCAGTCTGCATTCCCATTCAGCATCTTTCGGCCAGGCAAGAACCTCCTGAATAACAGCTTCCTCCAGAAGATAATCGATATGCCAGTGGCTGTTTTTATAATCACTGCAGTGGCGCTCCAGGCGGGCATTTAGGTTATTCTGCGCTGTGCCGATATAATAGTAATACCCGGGGGGAAATACTTCTTTTCCCCTGGCACCGATCTCTATCCGGCCGGGTTTAAACATGAAAAGCTCCAGCATATATATGCCGCTGTCGAAGGAAAAGCTCTGCAAACTATCACTCCTTTACCTCTTACTCCACTGCCTCATAAACTCCAGTATTCATATTTCTCGATCCCACCGTCCCAATCCTCCCTGGTCTTTAGAGCTATTAACCAGGAATAATCAGACATAGAAATTCCGCCAGACCTCTCACTGCACTGGCGGAACTGTTCCGATATGATGATTATATCACTTTTTCAGCCTTCTGGCCAGCTCTGAAATCACACCCTCCAGGGAAATCTCCCTCTCCTCCAGAAGAACCAGCAGATGATAGATGAAATCAGCCGCCTCTCTGAAGACTTCCTCCTTTTTTCCTGCCCTGGCAGCAAGTGCCAGCTCCACACCCTCTTCTCCTATCTTCTTGGCGATCTCTCCCCGGCCCTTCTCTAATAGCTCTGCGGTATAGGAGCCTGAAGGTCTTTCCAGGTTGCGCTGATGGATTATCTCACTCAGCTCCTGCAGAACATCACCGGTGGAAGGGGGTTCGGGCTTGTGGCTTTTTTCCCGCTCAACTCCTGTGGTTTTCAGAGATCTGTAAAAACAGCTTTTCTCACCTGTATGGCAAACAGGCCCTTGCGGCTCTACCAGCAGCAATAGGGCATCACCATCACAGTCTATCTGCAGATCCTTTACAGGCTGATAGTTGCCCGAGGTCTCCCCCTTGAGCCAGAGCTCCTGGCGGGAACGGCTGTAAAAACAGGCCAGCCCCTCAGATAGTGTCCTGGCCAGTGACTTCCGGTTCATATAGGCCAGCATCAACACTTCTTTTGAATCTATATCCTGCAGTATGGCAGGTATTAGACCATCTTCATCAAATTTTACTCTATCTTCAATCTCTTCCAGGCCGGGCAGATCACCCATCAGCATCACCCCCGGCCGGCCTGACCGGAACACCCCGGCTTCTCAGATATTCCTTGCACTCTTCAATGCTGTAATCACCCTGATGCCAGATGGAAGCCGCCAGAGCCGCATCAGCTCCTCCCCGGCTGAAGGCCTGATAGAGATGCCGCGGTCTGCCCGCCCCACCGCTGGCAATGACTGGAATTGAAACAGTATCACTTACCGCCGACAGCATCTCCAGATCAAAACCGCTGCGGGTACCGTCACGATCCATGCTGGTCAGCAGTATCTCCCCCGCACCTCTTCTCTCAACTTCTTTTACCCAGGAGAGAAGTTCAAGATCTGTCGCCTCACTCCCGCCTCTTATCATAACCTGCCAGCCTTCTCCCCTGCGGCGGGCATCGACCGCTACAACTACCGCCTGGCTGCCAAACTGCTCCGCTCCGCGGGTTATCAGCTCCGGTTCAATTACAGCCGCGGTATTTATCGATATCTTATCAGCTCCGGCCGAAATCAGCTCTCTCATATGCTCCAGGCGGGAGATCCCTCCTCCCACCGTGAAGGGGATGAAGAGTTCGGTGGCTGTTTTCTCCACAACTCTCTGCATTATCTTCCGTCTCTCTTTACTGGCAGTTATGTCCAGAAATACGAGTTCGTCCGCCCCCCTATCATTATAATAGGAGGCCATCTCCACCGGGTCTCCCTGGTCCTTTAAGTCTTCGAACTGCACTCCTTTAACAACCCTGCCGGCCTTTACATCAAGGCAGGGTATCAAACGCTTAGTCAGCATTTTCTTTCCCCCACAATTCTTTCAGGTCCAGCTCACCCTTGTATATTGCCGTGCCGATAATGGCTCTATCTATACCGTTTTTCTCCAGCTCCTCTATTTCCCGGTGGGAGGAGATGCCGCCTGAAGCTGTTATCTCAATCTCGTGCCTGCCCAGCCGCTTCAGAGCCGAAATGTCCGGTCCTCTTAGAGTGCCATCACGGTTAATATCGGTATATATAAATCTGGCCACACCCTGGTCTATAAGGCGGGAAAGCTGGGTGTTGACACCTATACCGCTCTCCTCCTCCCAGCCGGAGAGGGCCAGCTCACCCTCCCTGGCATCGAGTGAGGCTATAACGCTCTCAGGGCTGAACTCCTGGATCATCTCACCCATAAAATGCGGGTTTTTCACGGCAGCTGTTCCCACTACGATCGCACGGGCTCCACCCTGCAGATATTTCCGGGCGGTGGAGAGACTGCGGATCCCGCCTCCAACCTGTATATCAGCTCCGCTGAGATTTTCGATAATATCCATTATCAGATCGACATTTTCGGGTTCACCTTCTCTGGCCCCGTTGAGATCGACCAGATGCAGCTCATCAGCACCATGTGCTATAAAATTTTCCGCCAGCTCCAGGGGATTATCGGCTTCAAACTCCTTTCTCTCAAAATCTCCCTGATAGAGGCTGACAGCTCTGCCGTCAAGTATATCTATAGCCGGTATAACCTTCATTCTTTGACCTCCTCCACATAGTTTTTCAGAAACTTCAGTCCGGTTTTACCGCTCTTCTCCGGATGGGGCTGCAGGGCTGTGATGTTTTTCCAGCTCAGGGCTGAGACAAATTTCCTTTTTCCATATACGCTGATGCCGCTGGCAAGTTCCACAGTTTTCTCGTCGAGGGGTATATAATAGCTGTGCACAAAATAAAAAAATGTGTTTTTTAGACCCCTCTCAAGATCACAGCCAGCAGCAAAATCGATCTCATTCCAGCCGACATGGGGCACACTGGCCACTTCTTCCGGGGAAAAGCGCCTTGATCTGCCGGGCAGAAGCTCGAGACCTGATATTCCCTCAGCCTCTTCACTGCCGGCAAAGAGCAGCTGCATTCCCAGACATATACCCAGAAGCGGCTTTCCCTTCCTGACACTCTCCAGCAGGGGGGAGACCAATCCTCTATCTTTTAGTCCCTGCATCCCGGCCGCGAAGGACCCCACGCCGGGCAGTATCAGAGCTGAAGAGCTTTCAATCTCCCGGGGGCTATCTATGATACTGCAGCTGGCCCCGATCTCAATCAGAGCCCTTTTAACATTGCCCAAATTTCCGGCCCCGTAATCTATGATACCGAAATTAATGGCGACCACCCTCGACCAGCTGTCCTTTGGTGGTCAGAGGTGAATCATCCAGCCTCTCCTCCAGTTTTAAAGCCCTGTCAAAGGCCCTGGCCCAGGCTTTAAAACAGGCCTCCAGCAGGTGATGGGCATTGCCATCTTTGTGTACTAAGAAATGCAGATTGAAATTGCCGTTGTTTGTGAGACCCCGGTAGAATTCATGGAATAGTTCCACGGGAAAACCATTTATCTCCTGACGATCTGTGGTGATCTCACCGTGATAATAGGACCTCCCGCCAAGATCCACCGCACAGTGAACCAGGACCTCGTCCATGGGTAGAAGCACATCACCGTATCTTCTGATGCCGGCTCTATTTCCCAGCTCCTGGTTGATGGCCTGTCCCAGAACTATACCCACATCCTCAACTGTATGGTGTTTGTCCACACTCAGATCTCCTTCGGCCTTGATATTCAGATTGAAAAATCCATGTCTGGACCAGAGTTCGAGCATATGATCGAAAAACCCTATCCCCGTCTCGATCTCATGCTCACCTTTGCCGAAAAGTTCAAGAGAGAGGGTGATATCAGTCTCACTCGTCTTTCTATTTATTTCTACCATCTTTTTTCATCCTTTCTCCTGACGATTTATTGATTTTCTTCCAGCCTCAGCTCAATCGAACGGGCATGTGCGGGCAGTGACTCGGCCCGGGCTATTCTCACAATGTCCGGTCCCATTTCCCTCAGTTCGTTTTCTTCCAGCTGTATCCGACCGCTGCTCTTGAGAAAATCCCTAACCGACAGCGGTGAGAAAAAGCGGGCTGTGCCGGCTGTGGGCAGGACATGGTTGGGACCCGCCATATAATCTCCGGCAGCTTCAGGGCTGTAACTTCCCAGAAAGATAGATCCGGCATTTTTTATATCCCTGGCCAGCTCACCGGGACAGTCTGTCAGGATCTCCAGATGTTCGGGAGCAAATCTATTGGCCAGCTCCACCGTCTGCTCGAGACTTTCAACCTCGATAAAAAGCCCGTATTCTTCCAGCGCCTCTCGGGCTCTTTTAGCTGTGCTCAGACCCTGGAGCTGTTCTTCAAGTTCATCTTCCAGCCCTGCCGCCAGGGCATCCGAGGTGCTTACAACCACACACTTTGCCCCGGGATCATGCTCGGCCTGGGCCAGCAGATCGGAGACCAAAAATCTGAGGTCAGCTCCGCCATCGGCAATTATCATCACTTCACTGGGCCCGGCCAGCATATCAATATCGACCAGGCCATAGACCAGTTTTTTGGCCATAGTCACATACCTGTTGCCCGGCCCCACAATTTTATCGACGGCGGAAACGCTCTCCGTGCCCAGGGCCAGAGCGGCGATGGCCTGAGCACCACCCAGACTGTAAACCTCCTCCACACCGCAGAGATTTAATGCTCTGGCTGTGACAGGATTTATCATTCCATCTTCACCGGGCGGTGTCACAGCTGCTATCCTTCTGACACCGGCCACAGAGGCCGGCACAGCGGTCATCAGAACCGAACTGGGATAGGCAGCCATACCCCCCGGAATATATATGCCTGCACTGTCCAGCGCCGTTTTCTTCTCACCCACCTCACCGCTGAGATGGGGGTGTATCCAGCTTTTTTCCAGCTGACAGCTGTAATAATTGTGCAATCTATCCCTGGCATTTACCAGCGCATCCTCCAGCTCACTATCTATGCTGATCTCCTGCAGCATCTCGCCTGGAACCTGCAGTCTATCAAGCTCAACATCATCATACTTTTTCGTCAGCTGCTTTAAGGCTCTGTCACCTTCAGACTGGACTCTGTCTATTATGCCGCTGACATGGCGATTCAGATCATCCTGAAATTTGAGGCTTCTCCTCTCCAGATATGATTCGATCTCCTCCAGCTGCTCTGGATATTCTAAAAACTGCATTTTGACCATCCCCCCACTTCTGCACCGGCGGGGTCCATCTGCCGGCAGAGTCTGGAGATCAGATCACGCCCGGTCCGGTAGCTGGTCTGGTTAACTACCATCCGGACCGAAGAGGAGAGCACACCGGCAATTGGTATAAGATCATTCCGGCGAAGCGTTGTGCCTGTGGAGGTTATATCGACGATTATATCCGCCAGATCAACCTGGGGGGCCAGCTCAACCGAACCGTTCAGCTCAATTATCTCCGCCTTGATATCCCTCTCCTGAAAGAACCTCTGGGTAACAGCCGGATAGGAAGTGGCAACCCTGACTATATCGGGCAGTTCATCCAGATTCTCAACTCCCATTTCGGCCGGTACTGCCACCACCAGATCGCAGCTTCCCACCTCCAGATCCAGTACCTCATAGAGATCACGCTCTTCCTCGGCGATTATATCCTTGCCGGTAAAACCGATATCTGCCGCACCGTGCTCCACATAGGCCGGAACATCGGCAGGTTTGGCCAGCAGAAATGTGTGTCCGGTATCAGAAACCTGCTGTACCAGCTTGCGGGATAGTTTTGAGACATCCTCGGCCCTTTCCAGAAGTTCTGTTTTGAGACATGCACTCACGACCTCATCATATAATCTGCCCTTGGGCAGAGCTACTTTCAGCGTATTCTGCTGCAATTTTTATCACCTCTGTCTCTTTCAATTCTGTTTTCAGTCTGTCTTTTATCCTCAGATCATATACGATAGAGTTTTCTTCTTTTACAACTATGCTGATTTCGTCAGAAAAGCCGCTATGAATATCATCTACTATGGCTTCATTTTTCAACCTTGTGGGGAGATTTTTTTGATGGAGCCTTCGGGCCAGCTGTACAGCAGGCTGCATCAGCTCTGAAGAAGCAAAATAAATGCTGACTTTATTATCAGTTCTACCGCCGGAGTTCTGTTTTTCTCTTATCAATCTGAGGCGTTCTATGCCCAGGGCAAAACCCCGCGCGGCAACCTTTTTGCATCCCAGCTTCTCCAGAAGTCTGTCATATCTTCCTCCCCCACAGATATTGTAACCTAGCCCGGGGCTCATTATTTCGAATACCAGACCTGAATAATAGTTTAAATCCCGGGTAAGCCCCAGATCAAAGGAGATTCTTTCCGCATAACCGATATCCTCCAGACGACTGTATATCTCCCTCAGCTGCTCCAGAGGCCTGCTGGTGGATGAGGAGAGCAGACTCTCAGCTCTCTGTAAGACCTCGATATCACCGCGCAGATCCAGAAGTCTCAAAAGCCTCTCACCGATATCACCTGTCAGGCTCTGGCATAAGTTTCTGTACTGCACAAGATTCCTGGAGGCCAGACTGGATTTAAGCCCGGCTTCCTCCTGCTGTGATAGGTCGAACTCCGAGATGAGCTGATCAAAATAACCCACATGACCGATCTCAACCTTAAAATCGCAAACACCGCAGCTTATAAGTATCTCCTGGGCCAGAAGCAGAATCTCTATATCGGCATAGCTGCTATCTCCCAAAAATTCTGCGCCCAGCTGATATATTTCTCTTTTTTTTCCGCTCTGCGTGCTCTCGTGTCTGTAGACAGGGGCAAAATACTGGTAGCGCCCGTAAAGGCCTTCACTGTCATTCTCACAGGCCAGTCTTTCGGCAATGGCTGCCGTCAATTCGGGGCGGAGAACAAGTATCTCTCCCCGATAATCCACCAGTTTGTAGCAGTTTTTAACACTTTCACCGCCCAGTCCACCGACAATGGTATCATAGGGGATCAGTGCCGGAACATAGACCGGGCGATACCCCCATTCCTCTAGCACCTGACTACCCCTCCGGGCCAGATCTGTCATAACCTCGGACTGAGGAGGCAGATAGAACCTCATGCCTTCGGGAAGATTTTTCTCTATAGATGATTCCTGTCTTTTGTTAGAAGTCATTTTTGCCTCCATATGCGTTATTTGATAATTACATCACTTATACTTTATTGATTCATTATATTAAAAAATATAACACAGCAAAAGGCCCCCTGTCAAGAAGAGGGCCTTTAAATCATTGTGAACTTTTTTTGAACGCAATTTATCCTATCTGTGCTGGCCCATCTTGGGATCAAATACGTCTCTCATGCCATCGCCGAGCAGATTAAAGCCCAGCACTGCAATTACAATGGCTATGCCTGAATAGGTGGTAACATGAGGAGCAGAACGCATCGCTTCCCTTCCCATGGCCAGCATCCTGCCCCAGCTGATAACGGGAGGCTGAGCACCGAGTCCCAGGAAACTCAGACTGGCTTCGGTGACGATAGCCGTGCCCATACCCAGTGTGGCTATAACCATCATCGGGGCAAAGCCGTTCATGAGTATATGTTTAAATAAAATCTTGAAATTCGACACACCCACAGCCATAGCTGCCTCGACAAATTCTTCTTCCTTTAAGCTGAGAACCTGAGAGCGTGTAACCCTGGCCATAGAGGGTATTCTTACAATGGCTATGGCGAACATAGCATTGACAAATCCCGGCCCCAGTGTGGCCACAATAAATATCGCCAGCAGAATCGAGGGAAAGGCCAGTATAACATCCATAAAACGCATAATCACCTCATCCACTACTCCTCCGATATATCCGGCCAGAGACCCCAGAATGACTCCGGTAACCAGCGAGATTCCCACGGCAATCAAGCCAACCAGCAGAGAAATTCTGGTGCCGACTATGATGCGGCTGAAGAGATCACGGCCCAGATTATCGGTGCCCAGAATATAATCTCCTCCTATTCCTTCCGGTTCCTGATAGCGCAGCATTATATTCTGTTCATAGGGGTCATGAGGTGCAATCTGGTGAGCAAATATTGCTATTATAACCATGATGAATATAACGACGATTCCTGCCACAGCCTTCTTATTCTCCAGAATTTTTTTCATTATCTCTTCTGTCCTCCTTTGCTCACATTAATCATAGCGTATCCGTGGATCCAGATAGGCATAGCTGAGATCCACCAGCAGATTTACAACCGAAAATACTACAGCAAGCATCAGAGTTCCCGCCTGCACTATGGGAAAATCCCTCTGATTTATAGCATCTACTATCAATCTGCCCACACCGGGCCAGGCAAAAACCGTCTCGGTGATAACCGCTCCCCCCATGAGGAATCCAAGCTGCAGACCCCAGATGGTCACGACGGGCAGAAGAGCATTCCTGAAGGCGTGTTTAAAGACTACAACCCTCTCTCTTAGGCCCTTAGAGCGCGCTGTTCTGATGTAATCCTCACGCAGAACATCGAGCATACTGGAACGTGTCAGCCTGGTCAAAACCGCCGCTCCGGCGGTTCCCAGGGATATTGCCGGCAGAATCAAATATCGTATTGATTCATAAAAACCGGCAAAACTTCCCTCAGCAAAGAGGTATTGGATAGCTTCGCCCATTGCCAGTCCCCTGCCAAATAGCGGGAAGAAATCGACATGTAGAGCTATATATATCAGCAGCATGAGCCCTATCCAGAAGGGCGGCATAGATACTCCCAGAAGGGCCAGGACCATGGAGAAGAAATCCACCCAGCTGTCCTGTTTTATAGCGGCTATCACCCCCAGCGGTATGGAGATCAGCGTGGCAAGCAGGAGTGATACCACCGCCAGTTCCATCGTGGCCCCCAGACGGCCCAGAATCAATCCCGTCACAGGACGCCCCCTTCTTATTGAGGTGCCGAGATCACCCTGGACAACATTGCCCACCCAGCGTCCATACTGGATATGAAGGGGCTGATCGAGACCGTAGACCTCCCTCAGCCTTTCAACTTCCTCGGGCGAGGCATCCTCGCCCAGCATAATTCGGACCGGATCACCGGGAGAGATGTGAACCATCATGAAGACGATTAGAGAAACACCTACCAGCACCGGTATCAAATTTAAAATTCTGCGCACAATATATTTAGACATATAATATTGCAGACTCCTTCCTGAATTTTGTTCTTAGGCCACAAGAAATAAAAGATATCGATAATAATATATCAGAACATGACTCCTTTAGAGCAAATTTAAAAAGGGTAAATGGCTAAAACAACGGCAGAACCGATGTTTTAGCCATTTGTTATGATCAATTGCGCTTTTGAGTGTTATATGCTATATTTGAAACCAGCTAGATAGTTCGACAGAAATTCATTTATAGCCTCTTTTATTCCTCAACGCGTTCAACTTCGTTAACCAGCTGCAGCCAGGTATTCGGTTCATAGGAGTGGACCTCGAAGCCCTCAAATTCAGGATGGGCTACGGCCACCTCTTCTCCGTAGTCGATATAAACCTTGGGATGTTCTTCTAACAGTATCTCCTGTACTTCCTGATAGATCTCGATCGATTCCTCGCTGCCTGTGTCATGGCGGCGGCCCTCTTCCAGCAGCTCGTCCATGCGCTCATTTGCGAAGTTGGTGTGGTTGGCAGCACCTTCGCTGTGGAACTGACGGTAAGTAGCGCGGTCGGGATCGACCTGACCGGCCCAGCCCATCACGAACATATCGTATTCATCGGTATCATAGACTCTGTCCAGGAAGGCACCCCATTCTTCCACCTGTACATTGACATTTATGCCCAGTTCGGAGAGCTCATATTCCATGATCTCAGCAATCTGCATGACGGTATCGCCCTCGGAGACATAGATATTTACCTCATCACCTTCGCTGACATCGGACTGCTCGATATACTCCTGGGCCTTTTCCATATCGTACTCGGGATAATCTATCTCGTCATTGAAGTGAGCCATCTCGGGTATGATTGGCGATCTGCCGGGCTCACCCATACCCTGCAGCACGTGCTCGACTATTCCCTCGCGGTTTAAAGCATGTGCCACAGCGCGGCGGAAGTCGATATCCTGAATGACATCGGGATTTTCGGTGGTCTCCTGGTTCATGCCTATATACGTGTAGCTGGGACTGGAAGCTCTGGAGACATTGAAATCAGGATCTTCTTCCAGACGCTCCAGTTCCTCCGGCACAACATCACCGTGGAACATATCTATCTCGCCGGCCTCAAATGCCAGCAGCCTCGATGATGCCTCTATAATTGGGCGGAATTCTATCTCGGAAAAGTTGGGCTCACCGTCCCAGTAATCCTCATTGGCGCTCATCAGATGATAATCATCATCAACCCATTCCTCGTGCACATATGGGCCTGTGCCCACAGGTTCCTGACCAAACTCCTCATAACCGACCTCTTCGTGATAATCATGGGGCACTATCCCCACACGGGCCATGTTGTTGGTCAGAAATGCATTGGGCTCTTCCAGATGAAATACTAACTCGTGATCATCTACGATCTCGATCTCCTCGATGGGCTCATAAAGATCTCTGTTTTCGGCCGGATTCTCCTCATCCAGAATCCATTCATAGGTGTATTTGACATCCTCGGCTGTAAACTCGCGGCCGTGATGCCACTGGACACCCTCTCTCAGCTCCACATCGATTCTGGTGGCATCCTCGCTGACCTCCCAGTCCGTGGCCAGACCGGGGTCCAGATCGAGATCCCTGTTGATCACCATGAGCGGCTCGTTGATTAGATTGATCCTCTCAAAAGCGTAAACATCCGTCTCCATCAGTGTGTGCAGCCCCGGTGCTTCAGCCTGCTGTCCGATGACCAGCGTGTCTTCAGCCTGCAGAGCAGAAGAACCCGCCAGGACAAAAGCCAGAACCAGAACAATTACTGCAGATTTTCGCAACCAGGAATAAATCAATATATTCCCTCCCGAAATTATGATGTTTATTATAGTTTCGTCTTAAAGTATAACATGAGCAAATTGCTCAGTCAAATATCAATGGGGGTATCAGATCCCCCATTGCATGCCGAAAAATATGATGATAAAATATAAGTAGAGTCTGGCTATGGCGCAGTTTGGTAGCGCGCTTGCTTCGGGAGCAAGAGGTCCCGGGTTCAAATCCCGGTAGCCAGACCATTTTTTTATTCTCTCATTTCACCCCTCTGCTGAACCATCTCTCTTTTTTATCTCCCTGCCGATTAACACACCTGCCACGGAAGCCTGCATCAATCCCCGGGTTATTCCAGCCCCATCGCCTCCTGCAAATAAATTCTTCACAGCTGTTTCCAGCTCCGGTGTCACCTCCAGTCGGGAGGAGTAGAACTTGGCCTCAACCCCGTAGAGGAGTGTATCCTTGGAATAAAGGCCTGGAGCCAGCTCGTCGAGAGCTTTAAGCATCTCTTTAATTCCGGTCAGATGGCGGTGGGGGAAGACCAGACTTAAATCACCGGCCGTGGCCTGCTCCAGTGTGGGGTCAACTATACTGCGCTCTATCCTGGCTTCGGTGGAACGCCGGCCGGCCAGGAGATCACCCAGCCTCTGCACAAGCACACCTGCTCCCAGCAGATTGGCAAGTTTGGCTATGGCCTGACCGTAAGTATGGGGTTCTTTAAAGGGCTCTGTAAATGTTTTGCTGACCAGCAGGGCGAAGTTGGAGTTCTCGGTCTCAATATCGGCATGTGTGTGTCCATTGACCGTTATCAGCCCCTGGTTATTCTCGCTGACAACCTCGCCGTTAGGGCACATGCAGAAAGTCCTCACCCTGTCGTCGAAGGTGGGGGTATGGTAGATGAGTTTGGATTCATAGAGCTCCTCTGTCAGGGGACGGGCGATGGAGGCGGGAGTCTCGACCCTCACTCCGATATCGACCGGATTGAGCGATGTGCTCAGATTGAGCTTTTCTATCTCCTCCGCCAGCCAGCTGGCATTTTCCCTTCCGGGAGCAACAACCACATAACCGGCCTCTATCTCCTCACCCGATTCCAGCCTGACACCGGAGATCTCCTCTCCATCAGCAGTTATAATATCGGTCACCCGGGTGTTAAACTTAACCTCCACATCGTTCTCCAGTATATAATCCCGCATCTTCTTCAGCACTTTTTTGCTGTAGCCTGTGCCCAGATGCCGAAGACGGGCGGGTATGAATTTGAGTCCGGCCCTTGCCGCTCTATCGCGAAAATCCTCTTCTTTGCCGGGAGGCACTCCAAAGATGCGATCCGGTGCACCGAACTCCAGATAGTAATTATCAACATAGGATATGAGTGATTCAAGCTTCTCCTGCCCGATATACTCCTCCAGATTGCCGCCAATATCAGAAGAAAGTGAAAGTTTGCCATCACTGTAAGCTCCAGCTCCACCCCAGCCCGAAACTACAGCACATGATACACATCCATAACAGCCCTCACCACTGCCCGGGCTTTCCTTCATGGGGCATCTGCGGCTGGTGATATCCTTTCCTTTTTCCAGTATCAAAATTTCGCAGTCAGCTTCCTGTTCGATAAGCTCCAGGGCGGTAAATATACCCGTCGGCCCCGAACCAACTATGACAACATCGTATTTATCCTTCACTTTGTTCTATCCCTCCCTGATATCCATATCAGAGACACTTATGAGATTTCTGGACTTCAATATCTTATAGAAAAGGTAGGACAGAATAGCCGGCAGCAGAAAATGCAGAATAACTATGCCGGGCAGAGCTTCACCGCCCATTACTTCCAGAGTTGCCACCTGGCCCACAAGACCGCTGGTCCCCATGCCCGCACCGATGCGGCTGTTGGTCATGCCGAAAACCACAGTGGAGATTGGACCGAGTACAGCACCGGCCAGTGTGGGTGGAACCCATATGTAGGGGTTTTTGACTATATTGCCTATCTGTAACATCGAAGTACCCAATGCCTGGGCAAAAAATCCACCGACCCCGTTGCTCTTGAAGCTGGTGACTGCGAAACCGATCATCTGAGCCGAACAGCCCACCGTAGCAGCTCCTGCTGCCAGCCCCTCCAGGCCCAGAGATATGGCCAGGGCAGCACTTGATATGGGCAGTGTCAAAAGCATACCCATGGAAACTGAGACCGCTATCCCCATGGGAAAGGGATGCAGCATGGTGGCAGCATTTATCATCTCGCCCAGCAGATAGGTCATCTCCACCAGCACAGGAGCAAGCACCAGCCCGGCTCCACCTCCGGAGATTATAGCGGCCGCCGGCACCAGCACGATGTCAACAGGTGTTCTGCCGGCGATCCGGCGGGCCACTTCCGCGCCGATCAGAGCGGCCACCAGAGCACCAACCGGCTCACCTATCGCAACCTCCACGGCAGCATCAGCAAATGTAAGTGTACCCGCACCTATAGCTCCGGTCACAGCCGAGGCATACATGCTGAGCCCTGTTGCTGAAACGCTGGCAGCCACGGCAATTCCTATTGCCGGCCCCATCATGTACTGGGCAATATCCCCCAGATTTATCAGCCATTCCTGGGCAAATAATTCACCCAGCTGAGTTATTATCAGGCCGATTATAAGGGATGCAAAAAGACCTCTGGCCATCCCATCGAGAATCTTCACCAGATAATTGCGGGCTTTAACAGTCCCTTCAGCCATGATTTCCTCCCTTCAAAAAACACCGGCCCGCCCAGAGATATGGACGGGCCAGTTAAATCGATCAATATCTCATCCTGCTGATTTTACTCAACACCCAGTCTATCCAGTATGGCATTGTAGCCGCCTTCGCCGTATTCCAAAGACCTCTTGACACGGCTGATTGTCGCTGTGCTGACACCCGTTTTTTCCACTATCTTTTCATAGGTGACTCCCTGTCTCAGCATTCTGGCAACCTCCAGGCGCTGAGATAGAGATTCTATCTCACCTACAGTGGCGATGTCCCGGAAGAATTTGTAGCATTCTTCCTTATCCTCCAGTGAGAGAACCGCATCAAACAACTGCTCGGTCAGTTCATTTTCTATTTCTTCAACCATGTTTTATTCTCCTTTCTATTATTCCCACTCTATAGTAGCGGGAGGTTTTGAACTGATATCATAGACGACCCGACTCGTCTCTTCCACCTCTGACACAATTCTACCGGCAATTCTGTCCAGCGCTTCATAGGGAAGCCTTACCCAGTCCGCAGTCATCGCCTCTTCACTATCGACTGCCCTGATTACCACGGGATAACCATAGGTTCTGCTATCCCCTTCCACTCCTACTGTTTTCATGTCAGGCAGAACCGC
>SL_8KL_010_SEDDRAFT_10001561_pt1 | contig 19864 bp, 21 predicted proteins | sample SodLakKL_010_SED_4_FD_11160 | JGI IMG/M metagenome (IMG submission 11160)
TCTGTATCCACATATAACTCCTCGTGGACTTCAAATTGCACCACATCATATTCTGCCTGCTCTTTAAGAGTTTCTAGGAACTCATCATATTTCGGCGCCTCTCCGTATTCTATCGACATTTATAAATCACCACCTTACTCTTCTATCTCTTCTAAGTCATCCCGGGTAACAATAGCTATTAAACGGGCAGCACCTTCCCCCTGGCCGGCCACAAACTGTACACTTTCAAAATCAAGCCAACCCTCTTTAAATTCAGCTATGCTGACATTATCGTATTCTGGGGAAAACACTACAGTGGGTTCGGCAGCTGGTTCTTTGATAAAAAACTTGAATTCTTTATTATCTCTATCAAAAAGAACTTCATATCCTAATCCTGACACCAGGCATATTTCTTGTAGTATTTCGCTGATGTGCTGGAAACGGGCTCTAAAGTGTATATTGCCCTCAACTTCACCTTCCCGCTCCTGATCTTCCTCCAGGGCCAGGTCCTCCACTATTCTGTCTTCCACTTCCGGTTCTGTCACATTTCGTTTAATATAATATTTCATTAAAGTTTCAGCTGGAGCAGTTTTATCATCATACCCGTTGTCCACCCGCACTTCCCGGGTGGCAACCCGGGCTCTGAAGTAATCAGCATATGACTTGCCGTATATCTCCCAGTTCTCACTGATCTTACCCTCTTCAGTCAGTTCTATCTCACGCTGCAGGATTTCTCCTCCTTTAATTTTGGCCCCGTGCTGGTACAAAAGCACCCGGCCGGGCACCAGATAGGAGGCGGCCGGATTATATCGGTTAATTTTAAGCTCAAAAGTATCCGGTTCTCTATATTTGTGAGTCCAGGAAAAATATTTATAGCCTTCCAGCAAAGTTATAACATCAAAATCACTGTCAAGAATATATAAACCAAGCGGCTCTACATGACCAACAAGACTATCATCAATTTCTACAGCATTTACGTTAGATATACTCAATACATCTACATACGGGTAAGCTGTAATATACACCTCATTAATCTGGTTGATCTGTATAATATCAATCATATGATAATTGTCGGTAACTGTTATATGGCTGATATTTTCTATTTGCAGAACTTCATTGTAAGTTGCCATATTATACCCCCAGGCTTAACCAATAACACTTTTCCTCTACTGTATTCATCAAGCAGGCTGTTTACCTGTTATTCTGATAGCCACATCAATTGTTTCCCCGGGCTGCAGCGTCCTGTCAGCACTCAGAGGCCTATAAGCGATTAAGATTTCCCCATCAGTGCTGTCAGCAGAGTTCAAAAACGCATCTACAGCGGCATCCCAGTTAGCCGTCCCGGTATTTTCAAAGGTTACTGTGGTGGACTCTATCTCCATATCATTATCAGCATTAAGGCCCAAAGAAGGAAAACCGCTGGCGGTGTCATCTCTAGTTACTGCTTCCCTGCTGTAGCCATCGCCGGTAACTTCAACCAGGTCTGCAAAGCTTGAAGATTGAGTCAAGCTCTGCTGGTTTAAGCCTATTTCAAAACCACCATCTGGCCCGGCATCTCCCCTGAAAAATATTTCATATATCTCTTCAAACCCATCATCTGTTAAGTGGTTTTCGAGCCAACCACTATCATTCTTGATATTGCCCTTGTTATCTTTCTGGACAAACCTAAACTCAAAACCCATTTTCAGCGCCTGTTCTTTCATTTGTGAGCTCCTTCCTATGTTTATTCCTATTATACCCCGGCATACCGGCTATAATGCCGGAAAATAATTTCTGGCTCCCCGGTATAACTCCTAAAGTCAACCTGATTATTGCCCGGCCGCAGATAAAATAGTTCACTGCCCACTTCCAGATTGATAAAAGCATTATATCGTTGGCCGTCTTCCTCTATAAGGGTTACTCTTTTTTCATTATATCGGGTATATATCTGCAGCTCTTCGTTTTCTCCAAGGGCATCTTTATATATTATCCTCTTACCGGTGGATCTGTTAATAATTCTGGGGCGCTCCACCGGACCCTGAAACTCAATATAAAGTGGGGTTTCCACATCACCGCTGTTATAGAGATTAATTCGTTCTGTCTCTGAAGTATCCAGTATCTCTTCATTTTGCGGTTCTGAATACCAGGTGGGGTCAGGTGCCTCCAGATTAACTATTACCTCCTGGTGAGCAACACCACCGGTATTGGACGGCATTGTGGGAGTGTCATCGGGGTAACAGGCTATTTTATAAGTGTCCTCTTCCTGCTCCCAGATAAGCTCCCCCTCCCCTAAGTGTGGAGAAAAAGCCTGTACTAATTCCCGCCTTTTCTGCTGTTTGTCTTTTTTAGTCCTGCCGGCGGCCAGGATATTTAACGACATTTGCCGTTCTTCCAGCGCCACATCAACAACTGTAACACCGTCCTGATAAGGGGCTTTTTGTTTCATTAGTTTAACTGGCATTTCAGAAAAACCGTCATATTCACGAAGTATAAAGTCCGGCATAATTAATTCAGTTGTTTCTTTTTTGCTGTTCTGCCATGTAATCATTCCAGCCCCTCCTTACTGTGCCTCAATTTCTACTCCTTCTTCAGAGAGCCTCAGGGTCTGCCCGTCATCAGGCTGTCGCCCCAACATAAAGTTTTGATAGGCAATTAACATTCCTTCCCCCATCACTTCATTATCAGTCAAAAAAACTGCTATAATTTCAGGTTCCGGTTCCTCACCTGTGATCAGTCCCTCAGTCCAGGGCCCAAAATAAACAGGAGCAATATTATCAATAATAGCAGGTTTAATACCTTCATAACCATCTTCAGGCTCAGGGGCTGCTTCAGCTTCTGCCGCCAGTTCAATCGCTCTTCGACCAACCCCACCGCCTTCATTAATATGGTCATACTCTTCCAGTACATCTTCCATAGTGCTCTCATCATCCAGCCCCTGGCCTTCAGGGTCTTGTGTTATATCTAATTTGTGCAGGCCTAGATAAAAGGTCTTCCCGGCCATAATCTTTTCAAGAACCCATTTTGCGCCTTCAAAAGTAAAACTACCACTAAGAGTCGGCATAAATCTTCACCCCCTATCTACGCATTTTATATTCCAGATTGGCTCTTTTTAAAAACTTTTCATTTTCTTTCCGTATATCTCGTTCATCAAGCGGTTCTGGTGACTCAATATTAATGTCTTGATTAATCTGTACTCCCTGGCCAGTCTGTCCTCCTCTTTCACCCTCCCGCATATTGACCCCAACATGCTGTTCAGCAGCTTCTGCGGGGGTTTGGCCGGCCATACGGCCTGCTGCAACCAGCTGGGGCTGCATATCCTCAATTCCTTTAGTCAACCCTTCCCCCATGCCTTCCCCTATATCAATGAAAGCCTGAGCGGGTGAGGACATCCCAATGACATTTTTAGCTGCTGAGACAATATTGCCCACAGCATTTCTGACCCGGTTAATTGCATTTCTAACCCGTGACATAAAGCCCCCAACAAGGCTGTTAATCAGGTTTGCCCCCATTTCATAGAACTGTTTGGGTATCCCACCTAAAAAACCCAGTACACTCTGGAAAGCACTAACAAAAATACCTGTCAGAGCACCACCCACAGCTCTTATTTCATCACGGAAATACACAAGAACTGCGACTAGAGCAGTTACAGCGGCAGCAATAGCTAGAACCGGTGACGCAACTGCCCCTAAAACCCCGAGCAACGCTGTTTTAGCTGCCGTTAAGGCTGTCGTGCCTCCGACAAGTGAGGCTATTTTCGGGCCGACTAAAGCCAGCGGGACTGCAATGTTAGACAATACCTGGAAGAACCCATAAGCCTGGCCGGCCACACCTTCAAAAGTGGCCCGTAGTTCTTGGAGCGTGGTTCGGGTTTCTTTGTAAGCCTCAGCATTCTCTTCGATTACTGTATTACTGTCTTCAACCTGCTGTGTATATTCGGCAAATTCTTCCTGACTTAAATCCATTATAGACAACATTTCTTCCATACTGCCATCAGCTTCATTAATAGCCCTTCTCAGTTCTCTCATCGCATATCTGCCTGATAGGCCCTCATCTTCAAGCATCCCCATCAAAGCTGCAGTTTCATTGAGCCCAATACCCATATCTCTAAGTTGTGGAGCAACTCTTTCAGTGGACCGCATAAATTCGGATACTGCCATAGTGGTTTCACGAGATACATAGCCCAGTGCTGCATAGGCTTTTTCAGTGTCTGCAGCGTCATGTCCCATTGCCTGCAGGACAGTTGACGCTTCGGCAAGGGCTATAGCATTTTCGCCTGTAGCATCGCCCACAGTATCCCACTGCTGAGTGAAAGCACGCAACTGTTTTTCTGATTCCAGACCTCGCTGGCGGGCAATTTCCATTAATTGGGCTGCTTCATCAAAAGACATAGTGGCGTCTGCCATTTCCCGGGCCATATTCCTAATAGATTCGGCAGTATGATCAGTTGCATTGGCGACCCTGCGGACCGTAAATTCTCCTTCCTGTAGTTTACGGGTCATGCCTTCTACGGCCATACCAGCCCCAGCAGCAACCATCATCCAGTTGTCTTTTATCATGCCCATTATCCCGGCACTTTCATCTGCCATAGCCTGTTTAGCGTCAACAACCTCATTCATTGCATCTTCATACTCATCAGTAGCACCCGCTGCCTCACTCCAGGAGTCAGCTGTACTTGATAAAGCCTGCTCCCCTGAATCTGCCAGGGTCTCCTGGGCGGTTTCACTTGCCGACAGGGAGTCCTGATAGTCTTCGTTGGCCTGCTCAACTTCTTGAAAATTCTGGCGCATTTCTTGTGCACTGTTCTGACTGCTCTGCTGGACCTGCTCAAAAATGCGGGTAGCCTCATCAACCGCTCCTATTTCTATTGCAACCTGTTCAGCTGCCATGACTATACCTCCTCCCCAGCTGGTCCTTTACTTCTTTAATCTGCTGTTTTTTATTACTGCCCTTGCTCTCTTTGCCAGAAGGGTTAATTTTATTTTCATAGTGGATCTTGGCCCAAAGCAAAAACCTTCTCTGTAATTTTGTTAGGCGGGCCTGCTCCCACAGCTTATAACCCAATTCATGCAAAACTATTGTTTCAAACCCAAAAGGGCTTTGAGCTGATTCTTTTATATTCTCCTCAATATCATTCGGTATCTTCTCTTTTCCAGCCACGAAAGGATCTCATGCCGAGAAACCCACTAAATTCAGCTATTTTGTGAGCCAGCTCATCAATTGCGTCAGGGCTCAATCCTTCTGCTACTTCTTCTGGTTCCCACTCTTCCCCACTTTTCTCATTGGTTAAAGAATAGGCAATAGCAGCGTGCCTGCTTTTTCTTGAGTTTTTCATAGCAGTTCTGGCATCAATTTCTGTTTCTTCTTCTATCACTTTATCCCCTTTAATTGTCATCTTACTCTGGTCAGAGGCCATAACTGCCTGTATATCCGCCACTTCGGGGTCTGTTAACCTCCTGATCCATACTTCCCCATCCAGTGCTTCCACTGGAACCTTCTTACATTTCTGACCCTGTAAAATATCTGACTTTTTTAGAGTCATTTAATCACTCCTTAATTTATGCTTCTGTTGAGAAGAGAACGCCGACATCGTAATCTTCAGTTATTTCAGCTGTGAAGGTTACTTCTGTTTCACCAGAAGCATCCTCGAGCCAGTCCTCAAGTTCCCAACCGGTATCAGGTACTGCCGTAAAGGTAACTTCCGCTCCACGCTGTACTGTAACCCGGTCTCCTTCTGTGTTAAACACTTCAGTATCACCCAGATAAGTAACTTCAACCTCACCATCACCGGTCAGGCTGGTCAGTGATACCTCCACATATTCTATGTCATACCATTCTTTATCATTCAGGAGTTCTACTAGTATTGGATAACCTTCAGCCCTGTCAACAAGGGCATCATAGGTTATAGACTCTTCTATAATTTGACTATTTGTTATATCAGATGAGTGGCTCTGTATTACTGCAGCAGGTATTTCTATTATGAGTTCCTCATCGGTCCCGGGCATCTCAAAGGCAAATTCTAGGTCAGTATCCTCCACTTCTTCATTGGGCCCATTCGTAGTGCCCCAAAACTCCTGCAGTTCAGCTTCATCTTCAAAAAGTATGTCCAAATCAATAGAAATATCCAGCCCTTCCGGGTGAGCCATCGTGGGATACCTTTGGGCGGCCGGGATTATATCCTCGGATAGATTATTATTAATATCCAGGGTCAGTTCACCGATTTTGGCGGTAATATCATCCCCACCCCGGCTAAATGTTCCCTGCACATCGGCATACACTCTCTCCGGTAGATCAGATACGGCAAGCTCAGCCAGCTCATCTTTGCTGTCTTTACCACCCTGTACATCAGCAGACAGCACCAAAAAATTATCGCTAAATTCAATAGTTAGACTGTCCAGGGCGACACCTTCAAATATATGCTCAAAGGTATCTTTCCCAATTTTTACTTGGAAAGTGGGCAAAGCCCTGAAGGGTGTAAATCCGTGTGAATACTGATTTCCCTCTTCCATAGTGTTAACCTGGCCTAAAGCACCATACAATATATAACCGGTGCCTATAGTATCAGCCGGGATCGTAAAGTTGCCGGTGGCGAGATAATCGGCAGGAGCGGCATATATATTGCCTCTGTGAGCTGCGGAATCAAAAGTGCTGTACTGTTCATCAGGCGGGTTAATATCTGAATTAGATATATCATAATTTTGCCATTCCGGTATTTCTGGTAATTGTCCAAACTCTTCTTCAAGTGCTAATCTAAAATATCTCTGCAGCGCCATTACTGCACCTCCTTTATCCTATTATTCTGCGGACTCTGTATTCCAACTGAATACTGCTCCAGTATAACCTCTGACTTTCTGCACCGGCAAAGGCGGGGTCAACAGAACCCGGCATTATCATATGCACCTGGCCATCAAGTGTCCTGTCTGACATAAACCAGTCATAAACATCACTTACTAATCTGCGTGCCTTAACCTTTCCGACCTGCGGTTCGCTCTCTTTGATCATGCTAATAAAAGTATACGGCATATTATGCTGCTCGGTGTTGCCCCCAACCATAGTGGGCGTATAAGTGTCCGGTAGCCACCAGATAGCCGGTGTGGATATATTTTTGATTCTAATATCATCAAAATATATAATACTGTTAACTTCTGAGCGTTCTTCATCAGCCTTGAAGGCTTCCAATTTCCCCTCAATGGCTCCTTCAATATCTTCACGCATATCATATAAGCTCTTTTTGAGTAAAGTCATATTAACCCAACTTCCTTGAGGGCCTGCTGAACAAAAGTATCGGCCCGTTCTTTAACCTGTTCGGCTGCCCGATTAATATAACCATCGCCTTCAATACCAGGATGTTCAACTTTTTTCAGAAAAACAAGATCCCCTTCAGTCTTGATGTCAGCCGGTCCTTCCGGCCACTCAAAAACCAGCACTTCAGCCGCATCAGGGTATATTTCATAGGGGTCACTGCCTTCGCTGACCACTATTGCATAATTTGCTGAGGATATTACCTGGCTCTGTAAGTCATTTATTCTTTTAGCATTAAAAGACCCACGAAGTTTGCCGTGATCATATGGAGCCTCTTCTGATAGGTTGCCCACCGCTTCCATTGTGGCTTTTTCCCGGCTCTTTTTAATTGTTTGATATATCTTGTCCGGGAACCCATCAAGTTCTTCACCATCAACTGTTATTGTCGGCATCTCTATCACGTCCGGTCCAGGTTATTTTGACCTGGCTTTCTTTGCCCTGGAAGGGCGCCAGCTTATCATCCAGCTTCTCCAGAGCGTCCGCAGCATGAACAAGATATACTGCCATTTCATCACGGCTGACAATATCACTCATCTGCAGCTGCTGGGCATAATTGAGTATGTCAATAACAGATCTTTCTGCTATATCCTGTATCGCATCATATTGCATTTCTTCCATCGATACTTCCCGGCTTAAACGGCTGTCTATATGGCTTTTCAGCCTTTGCAAAATATCAGAGACCAGACTTTTAAGCTCCTGCTCATCATCACACTGCAGGTCCATAGGCTCTATTGAAGCAAGTTGAATAATATAGTCAACATCACCATAAAATAAAGTCATTCTTAATCACTTCCTCCACCGTCAAGCTTCTGTTGCTCTTCCTCAGCCACTTCCTGGCCCCTCGCTCTGCTGCCGTCAGACAGCTCATACCAGCCTCCGCCCAGGGCCCGGGGGCATTCATTACCCACTTCCTCTATCTCCGGCTCTGTGTCAACTTCCTCCGGTTCAGCGGCTGTTTTTTCTTCTTCGGTCTGTTCCTCTTGTTCAGCGGCACTATCCTCTATAACCTTCAAAGACCGCATCCGCCGCAGTTTTGTTCTTGCTCTTGAAGACAGCCAGACCTCTACTTTCTCACCGGCTCTAATATTATATTTCCCTATTGACTTCCAGCTGTCACTAGTGTTTTTAACCGTGATTTTCCCGGCCAATAATAACACCTCCTATAAAAAACTAACCGGCGGGGAAACCCCCGCCGACATCACAAATTTAATACATCCTTAATGCTGCTTTAGTTTATATCTTAGTAGTCGAAGTCGAAGTTGTCAGAGACATAACCCATGCCGACAGATACTGCTTCTTCATCTTCAAAATCTGCATCGATTCTGGCAGTAACTACAAAGTCAGTCCTCTCTTTCTTCGCTTCTCGCTCATCTTCTATTCTAATATCACGCCGGATACCATAAGCAGTGTTGTCCGGGTGAGTAAATATTGCAGAACCATAAGGCAGGTTGCCCACCGGTACCACGGGCACTCCTTCAAAGTCAACCTGGGCATATTGGGTCATTGTTGCATCACCCAGATTAGTCTCCCTGGTTCTAAGAGATTTTCTGTAATCAGACTCCAGGTCATGGCTGGTATATAGTCGCCAGTCACCTCGTTGCCTGATATATTTAGGATCCACAGCACCAATTAACTCATCAAATACCTTCTCAGGGTGATGATCATCTCCGTTAATTTCAAAGTCAGGATAATAAAGCATATTGTCAGCACGTTTTGTCCAGGTATTGCTCAGACCCAGGAATTCAGTTTCATATTCATCTACAGCTATTTTGAGCCAGGTTTCTTCCCAGTCAGCATCTTCACCAGGTTCTACATCATTTGTGCCGGTATGCCCCTGTATACACTTAAACACTTCATCGCTATGTTTCACATAGTCGCCAGCTGCATAGTCCTGGTCGTCTGCCCAATCATCTACATTATCATAATCTTCCAGTTCATCTTCATCACCCAGAATGAACAGCTGTTCCATGTCTATCCCGGCCCGTTCAGCAATCATGTTGACCAGAGTGTCTTCAAACCCATCCCTCTCAATATTATCTTCAAGGGTATCATCTGATAGGCCGATTACAGCTTTAACCTTGACAACTGTCAGGGTGTTAGTGTTGAAATCGGGTTCCGGCTCAGCATTTTCAGCATGCTGGGGAGCCTGCAGTATTCTCTGGCCAAATCCGGTCCGGTCAATATCTCTTTCTGGAGTATCCATTTCCATTAATCTACTCTCATCAAGCATTGGGGTGGACTTCTCAACTGTCCTTATAAAATTATCCTGCTGCTCAGCGTTCAGCTCAGTTGCACTGTCTACAGTAGTAATATCCTTCATCGCCGCTTTAACTCTTTCAAAAACTTTAGACATATTCAAAACCTCCTGTTAGTTTTAGTAGTTTTACTGAATTCTGCGGCCAAAATGATCACGGCGGGGTTCCTCTTCTCCGCCCCCATCATCGTTATAATCATCACCATCCTGGCCTTTTAGAGACTTACTTTTGTTTAACTGGTCTTTCAGGTCTTCTTTTTCTTCCTTCAAGGTGCCTAACTTATCCTGCAGGTCCTCTATTTTCTGTGCTTTTTCTTCAGCCTGCTCCTTAATTTCGGCTATATCCAGTTCTTCCTCCTCTTCTGATAGTATTTCTGCCGCTTCTTTAAGGATCTTACCAGCAGATTCACTGTCAATATCCCAATTCTCTTCTATCAAGCCCAGTATATCCTTTTTTGTAATTTCTTCAGAACCCTCGGAACCTTCAGAGCCTTCTTCCTGCCCCTCTTCTTCATCGTTATTAAGCTCTTTGATGGCTTTCTGATAAGTTTTCGATATGCTCTCAGTTGCTGTTTCAATATTTCCCAGCAGCTCTTCCATTTCTTCTTCATCCATCTCCTTGCTCACCTCCCTAAATGTAAAGTGGTCCAATACATCTTCCACTGTTTCAGTTTCCCTTTCCTGGTATGCCAACCCGATAAGGTCGTTTAGCTCCTCCTCGGCGTCCTGCAGACACTCAATTACTCTCTCCAGCCGGTTAAGGTTAGCCTGGGAAATAGTCCTGCCTTCTTTTTGTGAAAATAACGGTATTATACCGGCCAGCTTATTTTTAACCTTATCAGTTAATTTTAAACTGTTTTTCCCAGAAGATTTCTCTTCGGCCGGCCACTTATCATGACAATAGTAATGCAGCCAGGCACAAAAAGCTTCAGGTTCTTCCATTCCCTGAGCCACTTCATGCTCCATACAGCGGGAGAAAAAACCATCTTCCTCACCCAAACTTTCACAAAGGGCCTCCAGGGCTTCCTCGGGCATATCTTCCTGCTTTAGCTGCTCACACAGGCTTTTTTCATCCTTCTCTTCTTCATTACCAGCAGCGGCACTTTTGATTGAAACAATTTTCGCTTTAGGAACAGCAGGATCTCCCACCAGCGATACCGCCGGGATAACAAAGTCTTCTCCGAGTTCCTCCAGAGTGGCCTTCAAAGACTGCATATATTTTGATTTCATCGCCTTATCTTCATCAGCCCTTACAGCCATTATGGAAAACCCGGTCAGCTCTTTATTTTTTATGCGCTGCCACTGTTTATCACTTTTAACTCGGGCTCCTATCATCCAGGTGCCGGCCGGTACAGTAAAACTATTACCTTCCAGGTCCTCTACTTCTCGGGCTTCTCTCAATATATGGCTTTCCACGGGAACTGCCACCTTCTGGACCGAATGGTCGGCGTCTACAATACGGTAATTCTCAAGCCAATCATAGGCCACCTCCTCTATTTTTTCTTTTGTTACGGTATCACCATCCAGATCTTCTTCCCCCGGCACCAGAACCGGGCCATATCCTATCTTTTGGTCCTCCTTTTTCTGTACTATTGGGGCAGTTAACTTCATATATTCACCTCCTTTGATTGATAATTATTCTCCAATCTGCATAGCCTCTTCCATGTCCTTCAGCCATTGCTCCAGTTTCCCTTCAGTGCCCGGAGGAGCGTTCTCACTTACTGTCAGTTTTATGCTGTCTTCGGTTGCTTCTATCTCAATCCATTCAGCCAGCCCTTCCGGGGCCAATAGAGTAACCATATTACAGCCTCCTTTTTATCTCTTTGGCTATTTCTTTTGCAAGCTGTGTTGGCTCTTCAGCCGCAATATAATTAGATACTCCCTGAGCCAGCAGTTCAGCGTTATTACCCACAGCCATCGAACCCAGTTTGCGCATTTCATCAGCGGTTTCCTGTCCGTATTTGGGCAATCCCATATTGTCCAGGGCATCATGAACTACGTTATCTGCAACTTCATGATGATTCCAGGTTGAAACTATTTCATGCCCCTCCCTTTCTGTCATTAAATCCCCAAACTCCATACCGCTCTTTTTAACCGCCAGCTTATATTCCAGGGCATGACCTAGTTCATGGGCCATAATAGACTGTTCGTTAAAATCTTCATAAGAAAGGGAGTAACCTTCGGTCTGGTTTTCTACCAAACTCTGGTAATGTTCTTGGTCCTGGAACCAGGTTTTAGATATTCTTAAATCACCACCGGTTATAGGTTCGCCCACGTCTTCATCTTTGGGAGCAAATTTGCCGGCATAAGATTTAGCTTTCATGGACCTTATCCTGCTGACAGCATCCTCATTGCCTGGAAACTCATCAAAGAACTTGCGCAAAGACCTATTGTGTTCATTAGTCAGGTCCAGATCAAGGTCAGCATAGCTGGTCAATATATCATAATTTTCCTCTACCCAATCACTTGCTTCTTCGATGGTCTCGGCTTCTTCAAACTCCAGTTCTATTTCTTCCTCAGGATAATAATACCCCTGGTGAATAATAGCATTTCTTACTGCTGCCCTCTCTTCAGGGTCGGGGATATAAGGCCGTGTAGTACAGCGGCAATTAATAACATTCCCTGGGGCGCCAATTTTGGCCCCCGGGTAAGGCAGCGTCCAACCCTGTGCCGGGTGTACAAAATCATCTCCAACCCTAATAACCTGCCCGTGCATCATAACATGGTCAAACTCATCAGCCGGGTCCTGCCCCCTGACGTCTTCATCTGCGGGGTCAACAGTCAACCACTGCTCATAATCTACATTAAAATCCTCATAAGTCTGTTCTTTCCCCTCATTCTGGGCCCCATTTACCTCCGTTCGGGCAATCCTTTCAGTTTTATAATCTTTTACCTGATCCTCTATTCGATCTATATCAGCAGCAATCTCATCAATACCTTTTCCCTCTTGATACCCTTCTACGATAACCCCCCTAAAATCATCAACCAGGTTCTGCTGTATTTCCTCCACTATTGGTCCAGCTTCATCTCTAATTCTCTGGCTTACCTGGGGACTAAAATCTATAAATTCCACAGATTCCCCTTGCTGCTGCAGTTGAGAGATGACAGAGTTTCGGGCCGCCTGACTTATTTCCGGGCGTTCCTCCATTAACATTTCCGTCATACGGGTGAAAGCCTCTCTCAGCCCTGCTTGAAGCAAAACATTATCGGTGGCTCCCTGGGCTATTACCTGGGCCAGGCCCCGCCGGCGCAGCTGTCTTATTATTTCTTCATCCACACCCGATATTGCCCCATTGAGTTCCCGGACTATCCGGCGCTCTGCCTCCTGGAGTTTCCGGGGCCAGTGTTCGGCTTTCATAAGTGGAGTACCATCAAGCAGGTCCAGCCACTTATTTATCATCTTCAAAATATCAGTATTCTGCATCACTTTACCGCCCTCCAGCCCAAAATGCTGTTAGTTATTCCACTACTCCCTCTTCCTCAGTTGTTTCAGGATCAGGTTTTTTCAGTATATCTTCAGGAACTTTATCAATCTCTATACTCATATTCTCCTGAAGTGAGTTTAGCACAAAAAAGGCTTCCTCTATACCCTCCATTATTGACATCTGCTCTATAGCACCAGTGTTAGGGTTATATGTCTTATCTGTAAGCTGATAGAGCAAGGGGTTATCACATGTTATGCTGTACTCCTCTTCTGGCGGGTCCTCTGTTATAGTAAACTCTTCACCATAAAATACACCGGTTAATTTTCTCACTTTTACCCCCCTTAAAATAACCCTTTCATAACTCCAAAAGTTAAAGCATAGTGCTCGGGGTCCTCCTCATAAAAGCCTTGCGGGTCCTTATAAATCTTCTGCATACCCATCGACAGCACTTCATCACCATACCTGCCTTCTTGTGTATGCCCATACACCTTGCCAGTATAATGTTCTTCAAAGGCCCCCTCATAACCATACTCTTCACTGTTTTTATATATCTCTGTCAATTCCAGGCCTTCTGTTCTTTCCTCAAAAATATCATTAACTACTTTCTCAGTCTTTTCGGTAGAATTACGGTGCATAACATGTGCATATTCATGCACGACAGTTTTGGCCGGTGGCACTCCTCCAAAAGTTACTATTGATTTTCTTGAAAGAGCATTGCTTCTAATATCAGAGGAGGTCAGGCTCACCTTCACATCATCCGCCTCCCAGCCACAATCTTCACTAACATAGTTTTCAAAGAACTGTTCGCCATTTCCCATTCTGCCCTTTGATCTTTCAACTGCAGCATTGCCCTCTCATAGGGTCATCAGCTATTTCCTCAACTTCTATATCTACACCTCTCTCTTCCCGGCCCAGCATTATATTGCGCTTTTCCTGTACTAAATCTATATCTGAAGGCATTTCAGCTTCAATATGCTCCCGCATAACATCACTCAGTTTTTCTAAATTTTGAACCTCTATCTGCAAAGCGCCTGTCGGATCTCCTTCTTCATCAACACGCTGCATAATCTCTTCAGCTTCTGTTTTTATCTCTTCAGCGAAGTCTAACTGCTCAGCAGCAGTCTCCTTTTCATGGAACTCTTCCATTTTCCCTTCAAATGTTTCTATAAAATCACCATGGAAAGAAACACTATCTTCCCTATGCCCGAACATAAGGTTTTGGCTAAAAGTAAGTTCAGCTAATTCTTCTTCTATAACCGGCTCATATCCGCTTTCCCACTCCATTTCCCTTGCTTCGACCCCCTGGGCAGCTACATAAAGAGAATCATCAGCCAGCTCCATACGTCTTTCTGCTGACTGTTCAGCCACTTCCATCTTAAAATCACGCTCTTCTTCCCAATCCATATCCTGATCTTCGACAAAATCATCAACCATCTGCGGCTCAAAACTGCCGTCCTCCCCTACAAAATTGGCCGGTTCTTCAAAGCCCATTCCCCCGGGGTCCTCTATTTCGATATAGTCTTCAAGACTATCCCTGTAACCATCATAGTCTTCAGTAGTCAGGCTCTGAACATGACTAGAGTGACGCTCGACATCAAATTCCCCGGTATCAGGATTAAAGCTGTGTCGCAACTCCCCTGGGTGTTCAAGGAATTCTTCACTGCCGCCCCCAGTGGGGCTGCTGCCGCCCCAGGGGCCGGGGACCCCTTGATGGCCCCAGTTACCGCTGCCCGGGCCACCTTTTAAAGCCTTCTTTAAAAAATCAACCACCCTCTGCAGCCTGCTTTTTGTTATTGGTACAATAATATCCTCAAGACTCTCAATCTCTGACTGATAAATTACTTCCCCATATTGATCATCAGTTGCGCTATCATGTAAATCCTCACCTATCCAGTACCTGTCTGGTATTCTTTCAGGGAAAGCTAAACATTTTCTCCGTCCGTGATAATGTTCGCATTGCCCACACTGGTTGTTAGTCATTGACTAGCTCCCCCCTTATAAAATCTTCCATATCCCGGTTTATGTCTTCTCCCCGTTTATCTGCTAGATAACTTTCTGCAATATATTCGTGTACATCAGAATTAGCATATTCTGAAATTCCCATTTTATACTCCATATGCTCTTCGTTATCCCAATCAGACATATTATATTCATCTTCCCAATCAGGCACACTATCTGCTAAATCTTCTGCAGTTGTTCCCGCTTCATATGCTTCCAGATGCCCTTTCCCCTTTAGAGCTCTTCTGGCCAACTCATGCCCCAGTTCATGGGTCACTACATCATTAACCGTTTCATACATCTGCCGGCGGGCAAAACTGCCTTCTTCCAGATTGTCCCTCATATTATTAATTTCACCGTATTTGCTTCTTTCCTTGATTAACCGCTCATCAAAAGGCTCCTCTTCAGCGTGGCCCATTAAATTATTTATTTCTCTATCAATTCCCCTTCTCTCAATTATGCCGGCACCGTGACCCTCTTCCAAGAGCTCCTGAGCTCTTTGTTGGACCTCTTCAGGAACCTCTTCAAGAATATCCTCCTGGATGTCCCCCAATTCACTTTCAGCGTTGCTTATATCCTCCTGGGTTGTGTCTTCAAAGCGTTCATGGCTATTTAGTGCCTTACAGTTTTCATTAAAATCCTCAGCATCACCCATAACATTTGGATTAATTACTATTTCTCCTTCTCCAGTAACCCGGGCGTTTGCAGTACCCAGGTTTTCTGTCTTGACCGCAGTCAAGGGCTCTTCTTCAAAATCTATATCATCATTTGCCATTAATGCGTGATTTATTTGATTACAGGCATCAACTCCCAAACCAGAAAAATCCACTTCTTCAGCAAAACTTTCTTCAGCTATATTTTCTGCTTCACTAACTGACCCAGCAACCATACCTTCCGGGGCACTACCACCAACCTGACCCTGTAACCCCCCATGCCCATGGTGCCCAGCTGATTTATTTGCGTTTTTTTTTGCAATATCCAGCATCTGGTTTTTAAGATCCCTAATTTCCTCCCGGACCACTTCCTCAACTTCTTTTTTTACATTTTTTTCAGCAGACATCATAGCAGCGTCCTCTTCCTCTTCCTCCTGCATTAACTGCTCTACTGGCTGCCCGTTTATGTAGAATGTATCCATTCCTTCCTGGTCAGAAGGCTCCCGGCCCAGATACTCCCGCAGTTCGTTTGGGGTCAAAGAACCCAAAGTAAAAAACTGCTCTAATCTGCCATCTTCATGCTCCTCATCACTAACATCAATCTTCTGGAAAGCCAACTTATAATCAGTAATCCCCAGCGGCGATAACAAAATACCATTTAATCGTTCTGTCACTATCATCTGCCGGAAATCAATCACACTGGATTTATATATATCATCCATATCCCGGGCAACATCACCGCCCAGGCTGCCAGTTTTTGCTATTGCAGCCCGATATTCGGGCACACCATGAGCAGATAGTATTTCACCACGGTTATCCTCACGGTACACCTCAAAACTGCCTTCCTGCTGCTGGACAGCCAGCTCATGAAATTTAATTTCGATATTTCCATTATCAGTCATCTGGCCTGTTTCACTGTCAACCGTCAGGACCAGGGTGCCGTGTCTTGACTTTTTAACTTCTTCTTCAAAATACTGGTGAATTAAATCCTCAGTATCACTATCCAGGGCAGCTCCGGTAACAGTCACGGCATAAGAAGGCACTCCATGATTCTCAAAAAAGTCTATATTGTATTCCTGAGCCTGCATGTCGCCCAAAATAGCCCTCATCGCTGGCATACAGTCCGGCAGTCCATAAAAATCTGACTTTGAAGAGTGGTTCTTTAAATGCAGCAGTTCATTGCCTCTTTGTGCTGCGGAAAGAGAGCCTTCAGNGTATACCTGGCCAGTATCATAATGTATATCAAACTCAGCCCCATAGGCCTTAAAATACCTTTTGGCTGCTCCTCTTTTTTGGGCATATATCTGCATGCCGTCCACTGTCTCGCCGGTGCCCTGCATCTCAATATCTCTGTCAGCACCCCGGCGGATTGTCTGAGCCGGCATATAAGCTACATGATCCAGCTTCTCACCGTCTTCAACATCCCGTATAATCTCCAGGTAACAATTACCCACATCCTCAAAATTCCACCAGAACTCATATAACACTTCCAGAAGTGTCTGGCCAGTCTTAGCTTTGACCCGCTGCTCAAACTCTTCCCAAACCTCTTTCTGCTCCTGGCTGGGCTTTTCTTCTTCACCGGTAATATCCTGTAGCTCATACCCATGCCCCACCGTATCCATTGTTTTGACCTTACAGGCCCGGTAATGCCAGGTGTTCTCTTCAGTGAGCTGGGCCAGGGTTTCCAGCTCATAAGGTGGCTTTTTGAGTCTAGCGGGGCCGTCCTTATATGAATCCTGGAACCTATCACTGGGCAGCTGTTTACTATCTTTTTCCACAGCATACTCAGATAATATTGAATTGTTAACAAAATCCCCATCTTTTGTGATAACACCCTGTACCTTTGGCAATATAATCAGCTCCCGATATTAACTTCCAATTGACGCAGAGACCTTACTTGATTGTTTTTTCCCTTTCAGTGGATTAAAATAAGATAGGACACAACCATCTGCCCTGTCAGGGCTGCCCACTCCCCGTTCTTTCATTTTCTCCTTGCTTTCTAATTTCAGGCGGCCGGAACTATCAAAGCTATACTTCCTATTAGTCAGCTGCTCTTTGAGCTTCTCATCTGCAATCAGATCAATACCAACCTCATCCTTCATCATGCTTTTGATGTTATGCCACATAAAAGCTGTCATATCCTTGTGATGCATATGAGCCTGCTTGTTTGGCGGCTTTTGTCCAAAACCTATTTCAAATATTCTGCAGTTAAGGTTATATTTCTCTGCCTTCTCCCGAGCCTCATCGATAACCCCTGCTCCCATATTCCCAACATCGACATTCACAATTTGATACCCTTTCTGCCGGACCCAGTGAATTATCCTTCCTGAAACTTCAGTTGTGGCCTGCTTTTGAAAAGTCTCCATTTCCAGCTGTTTTCTCCCCTGGCTGCCAAAAAACACTATTTCATCATCACCGTATCTGGCAACGTCTACACCCAGTATCTTCGGGCCGTTGGTCCTCCTGATAACAGTATTAAAAGATTTCTCCACTAACTCTGTACTAACATAATTGTCACTCTCAGACTCCGGAAACTTGCCGTCAACCCTAATACGGACCACATCAGAGTTTTTGCCCCACTCTTCTTCCATTTCTTTGACCCACTGGCCGCTGACTAAGGGACAATTCCGACCCGAGATAGTATGTGTTGCCCAGCGGTCAGAGTTTTTTGCAAAGCTGTCATAAAAATAACCCGACCTTCTTGTCGGGTTCCCTATCATAAATACTTTGGCACCTCCAGTCGTTACAGCACCATTAATCACTGCAGCAAACTCATCTTCCAGGCCGGCAGCCTCATCAATAATATACAGCAGATATTTTGCGTGATACCCGGCCAGGTTTTCCGGGTCAGAAGCAGCCTCTATCTTTGCAAACCAGTCTTCGGGATAGCCCTTCATATTTATTCTGGTCCGTTGAATAGTAATCCATTTTCTTAATGGAGAACCCCGCAGCCACTTTGTTACTTCCGGCCAGAGCCTCTCTTTTATCTGGTCTTCTTTGTTTGATGTGCAGGGGATACGAGCAAAAGGCCTGGTCACCAAAAACCAGATTAAGCTCCAGGCTGCTATTGCCGTCTTTCCCGTACCATGACCAGCTTTCACTGCTACCCGGCGGTTGCTCTCTATATCACTAATTATCTTGTTTTGTTTTTGTGTTGGATCCACATTCAGCTGCTCTTTAACAAATTTGCAAAACCCGCCCGGGCCCCTGTATTTAAGCCATTTCTTAACAACTTTCCCCTTTTTAGCCGTCTTCATCTTCTGGCTCCTCAGAATGTTCTTCATCTGCTGCTAATATAATATCGGCCAGGGTCAGGTCAACATCGGCATCAATTTCTTTCCGGTCTTTATATTTGCCTGAGGCCCAATTTTTCAGCAGAAATTTCAGCATCTGGACATTTGGCAGGGCCTGTTTTTCCACTTCAACAATTTGCCCAGAGTTGGTCAGCTGCTCTTCTCTGTACTTAAACCCTTGTGCTCTTTGATATGCCGTGCCTTCCAGTTTATTTACTTTATATTTCTGGCCCTCTCTAATAGCCTGTAAAAAGTCTTCGTGTCTCCCCTGCCATTCATAGAAAGTCTTTTCACTTATCTCCATCTTTTCAGCCACTTCTTTATTGTTCAACCCTTCCATTAACAGCTTTTTAACTATGTCCAGTCTATCCTTCCAATATCTCTCATATTTATCAGTTGGCTTCCCTCGTTTGTCTGGAGCATGCTGCCAGCATAATTCTTTCTCCTCTTCAGCTTCCCGGGTGCACCTTTCGCCATCATGTTTTTTCGCTTTACATCTCACTGACAACACCTCCTTATATTTTTTCAAGCCAGTCAATTTACTTATACTCTTGTAGTAATATAATAACTATATATACTTTTAAAAAAGAAAATACTAAAAGAAAAGGTTTTTCATAAAATTAGGCAAAATTAAACCGCCCCGGGCTAGGCAACCCAGGACGGTAATCGCAAAAGGAATTAGTAGAGAAGAACTAACTTTTAAAACTTTATATAATATCACATTAACATACTTTAGAGAGCAATGTCTCCAGATTTACTCCAGATTTACTCCAGATTTTGTTTTTTATTAATTATATTTATTTTTTTACCTAATTTTTTAGCAAACCTTTTCTCTTTTCGTTGTCCGGCACTTAACATTTCATATTTATAGATATTTATTTTATCTGATATTCGAATTAATTTAAAGCAAACTTGTAATATTTCTTCCCTCCTGCTATCATCATCTTCGAAACTGAATAAGTGTAGAGGTGAAATTGGCAAAAT
>SL_8KL_010_SEDDRAFT_10001562_pt1 | contig 19863 bp, 18 predicted proteins | sample SodLakKL_010_SED_4_FD_11160 | JGI IMG/M metagenome (IMG submission 11160)
AGGTCTGGCTTCTGTACCGGGCAGTTACAGTTGACTGTGGTTGTGAGAAATTCTCTGTCAGGAGAGGTTTTAGATGATTTGAAGAAATTTTTAGATGAGGAGCAGGCTCTAGTTAGTATCTATCAGAATATAAATACTGAAAAGACGAATCGGATTTTAGGTGAGGTTTCTGAATTGATTGCCGGTGAGAAGTATATTCTTGATTATATCGGCAGGAATAAATATTCTATTTATCCAGAATCATTTTTTCAGGTTAATACTGTTCAGACTGAAAAGTTATATGATATTGTTGCAGATTATGCCAGGAAAATTAATCCTGGGAAAATTTATGATGCTTTCTGTGGTTCCGGGGCAATAGCTATTTATCTTGCTGATAAGTTTGAAAAGATTACCGGGATTGATATTTCCCTTGAATCGATACAATCTGCCAGGGTTAATGCTGAGTTAAATGGAATTAGCAGTTCAGTGGATTTTCAGTTAGGCTCTGTGGAAGACCTCCTGCCAGAAGAGTTAGCCGATGATGAGCTGATAATCTTTGACCCGCCCAGGAAAGGCTTACCTGATGAAACTATTGAGCTTATAAAAGAAAATAGGGTTGAAAATATATTATACATATCATGTAATCCGACTACTCTGGCCAGGGATTTAAAGAATTTAGCAGGTGATTATAGGATTGAGGATATGACTGCTGTTGATATGTTTCCTCAGACTTATCATGTGGAGACAGTTGTTCTTTTGGAAAGGAAAGAATAGGAAGAAGAATTGAGACTGAGAATACAGGAGGCAAATAATTTATGGATATATTTCTGGCAGTTATTTTTGGGCTGGTTGGAGTAGCCGGTCTTGTTTTTGGTAATGATATTGGTGTATTTATAGGGCTTGGGCTGCTGCCCTGGCAGTTAATTAAAGTTAAGTTTTCTGATATTATTGTGCTTGGGGTAATACTGATTACTTTTTCTGGTGGCATTATTTATTTCTTTATTAATAATAACTGGGGATTTTTAATTGGATATTTTCTTGTGATGGCCTATAATTACTGGGGTTACAGGAGTAATATTATTGATTCAAAGAGTAACAGCTCTTGACAAATAGATGATTTTGTATTATAAATTATAAATAGGGATAACTATATATTTATTATAAATAGAGTTAACTATATAAATTTAATTATATAAATTAATTTAGGAGTGAAGGAATATGCCAACTTATTTATACGAATGTGAAAAGTGCGGAAGGTTTGAGAAACTCCAGAGTATTAAAGATGAGGCTTTAAAAGAATGCCCTGATTGCTCAGGGGAAGTAAAAAGAATTATTGGAGCACCAGGTATTCGTTTTAAAGGTTCTGGTTTTTATTGTACTGACCATAAAATTGATAAAACTGATAAAGCTGATAAAATTGATAAGTCAAGTAGTGACGAGAAAGCATCATAAAATATTTATGACCCGGATTAAGCAGTCTTGCTCGTCCGGGTCTTATTTCTTCAAATAGCTGAGGTGAGTAATATGCAAGTAGGTATTATATCTGATACTCATGTGCCTGATAGGGCTAGAAAGCTACCTGGATGGTTGTTTGATGAGCTTAAAGATTGTGAACTTATTCTTCATGCTGGAGATGTAACTACTGTGGAGACTTTTAAAGAATTAGAGCAGATTGCTCCTGTTAAGGCAGTTCAGGGTAATTGTGATTCTTATAGGATTAGTGATCTGCCGATTAGCAGAGAATTAAATTTAGCAGGGACTGATATTGCAATGACCCACGGCCATAAAGTTAGAGGGGAAAAGGTTAATGGGCTTCAGTATATGTTTCCTGATGCTGATATTATAATTTTTGGCCATACTCATGATGCTTTTCATGAAAAAATTAATGGCCAGGATATTATTAATCCAGGCTCCCCGACTTCTCGCAAGCGGATGAAATATTATAGTGCTGCCATTGCTGAGATTGATAATGGCTTAAAAGATATTAGGTTTATAAAAAAATATCAATAAAGGCAGGTGATTTGATGTCAGTTTATAGTTTGAGTCACAGGTTGGCTAAGGCTATTAAAGAGTCTGATGAATACATGAATTTCCAGGAAGCCAGGGAAAAGATTAAGCAGAAAGAGAAAAGTATTGATATCTTAAAGGAATATCAGAATTTAGCCTGGAAGATAAATTATTTAGAATCTCAGGATAAGGAAGTTCCAGAGGAAGATCAAAATAGGCTTGAAGAATTGCAGAACCTGGTGCAGATGAATAATCATGTCAAGAAGTATTTAGAGGCCAGAGCCAGGTTTAGTACAATGGTGAATGATATCGAAGATATACTTTTTGGTGATTTAGAGATCGGCCTGGATCTTGAAGAAGATGAAGAGTAGGTAGATAAAACAAAAAACAGCCCCGGCTGGGGCTGGTCCTACTCTATTTTATTTAATTTATGCCTGTACTACTTCTTTTACTTCTGGTATATGATCTTTTAAGGCTCTCTCAATGCCATTCTTTAAAGTCATTGTGGACATTGGGCAACCTGCGCAGGCACCTGTTAATCTAACTTTGACTGTGCCGTCATCTTCAACGGCAACTAGTTCGACATCACCGCCGTCAGCCTGAAGACCAGGTCTTATTTGATTTAATACATCCTGTACTTTTTCTTTATCCATTTAAACTTCACCTCCTGGATTTAAATTCAATCCTAGTATATTATAACATAATAAGNGATAAAAACAAAGTATAAAGCTTAACATNTAATTCGAGATTTAATTTNATTTTTACTTGATATTTAATTTTATTATAGAGAGGATATAGCCTATGAAGGATTTTGTNCATCTACATAATCATACTGAATATAGTCTGCTTGATGGAGCAATCAGGCTTGATGATCTGATCAGGAAGACTCAGGAACATGGCCAGAAAGCCTGTGCTATTACTGATCATGGCAATCTTTATGGGATGATTAAATTTTACAGGAAGGCCAGAGAGGCAGGGATAAAGCCGATAATTGGCTGTGAGGTATATGTTGCCCCTGGTAGTATGAAGGCAAGGGAAAGCCAGAAGAATTATCATCTGATATTGCTGGCCTCTAATAAGGAGGGCTATCATAATTTAATCAAAGTTGTTTCCCAGGCTCATCTGGAGGGTTTTTATTATAAGCCTAGAGTTGATAAAGATTTGCTGGCAGAATATTCTAATGGTATTATAGCTTCCTCTGCCTGTTTGCAGGGTGAGATAGCTCAGGCTATTTTAAGTGAAGGCAGTAAAAATCCAGGGGAGCTAGCCAGAGAATATCAGCAGATTTTTGGTAAAAATAATTTTTATTTAGAGCTTCAGGATCATGGATTAGGGGAGCAGAAAAAGGTTAATCAAAAGTTATTAGAGATTAGTAAAAAAGAAAATATTCCTTTGATCGCTGCCAATGACTCACATTATCTTGATAAAGATGATGCTGAGCTCCATGATCTGCTGCTGGCCTTACAGACTGGAAAGACAGTTGCTGAAGAAGATAGAATGAAGTTTCCTAATGAGGAGTTTTATTTTAAATCTACTGAGGAGATGGGAAAGAAGTTTGGCCAGATTACTGAGGCGATGGAGAATACTGTCAGGATAGCCGACCGCTGCAACCTTGACCTGGAGTTTGGGCAATTTTATCTTCCGACTTATCCAAGACCTGAGCAATATGAGGGCTTATCTTCTGAGGAATTACTTAGAAAATTATGTTATGAAGCGCTAGAAAAGAAGATGCCTGATGATCAGGAGGCAAAAGCAAGGCTTGAATATGAGCTGGATATAATCTGTGATATGGGGTATGCAGCTTACTTTTTAATAGTTTATGATTTTATAAATGAAGCTGAGCGAAGAGATATTAGAGTTGGGCCTGGGAGAGGTTCGGCTGCCGGGAGTTTTGTTTCTTATCTATTAAATATAACCAGAATTAATCCATTGAAATATGGTCTGATATTTGAGCGGTTTTTAAATCCAGAACGGTTAAGTTTACCTGATATAGATATTGATTTTGATGATAGACGGGATGAAATTATTGAATATGTTAAGGATAAATATGGTGCCAGCAGGGTTGCCCAGATAGGAACTTTTGGAACGATGGCGGCCAGAGCTGCTGTTAGAGATGTTGGCAGGGCTTTAGATATTTCCTATGGCAGAGTCGATAATGTTGCTAAAAATATTCCGACCAGACCTGGGATTACTCTGGAAGAGGCTTTTAAAGAGAATGATAAGCTGGCTAAAATGGCCAGTGATAGTGAGGAGATTTCCAGATTACTTGAGTTTGCAGAAAAAGTTGAAGGGATGCCGAGACATATTTCCACCCATGCAGCCGGGGTTATTATTGGGGCTGACCCCCTAGTAGAAAAGATTCCTCTACAGCTGCAGGATGGCGTTAGGATTACTCAGTTGCCGATGGAAGAGGTTGAGGCATTAGGCCTTTTAAAGATGGATTTTCTTGGTTTAAGAAATTTATCTGTTATTAGGGATACATTGAAGGCGATTGAAGATAGCTATGGTAAAAAGCTTGATATTGATAATGTCAGGCTTGATGACCAGGATGTTTACAAATTATTAAGTGAAGGAAAGACTGCTGGAGTCTTTCAGATGGAATCTTATTTATTTCAGAATCTTAATAGCAAATTAAAACCGAATAGATTTGCTGATATAATAGCACTGCTGGCTCTAGGAAGACCTGGGCCCTTAGGCAGTAATCTAGTCGATGATTATATAGATTGTCGTCATGGTAAAAAGGAGCCTGAATACTTACATCCTGACCTTGAGCCGATCCTGGAGGATACTTATGGCCTGATTCTTTATCAGGAACAGGTTATGGAGATTGCCAGTAAGATTGGTGGCTTCAGTATGGGAGAGGCTGATATCTTAAGAAGGGGAATGGGTAAGAAAAAAGAAGAATTAGTTGCCAATGAGAGGCAGAAATTTATTGAAGGTGCCAGTGGAAATGGACTTTCAGAAGATGTTGCCAATGAAATTTTTGATCAGATGGAATATTTCTCTGGGTATGGCTTTAATAAGTCTCACAGTGCTGCTTATGCCCTTTTGGCTTATCAGACTGCCTATCTTAAGGTAAAATATCCAGAAGAGTTTATGTCTGCATTATTGAGTAGTGTAATGCATAATTTAAGTAAGGTTGCTGATTATATTTCTGGAGCCAGAGAGATTGGCTTAGAGGTGCTTCCACCTGATGTAAACCAGAGTTATCATGATTTTGTTAAGGTCTCTGATCAGAAGATAAGATTTGGCTTAAAGGCTGTTAAAAATCTTGGCAGTAAGGCAATTGAAGCTATTATTGAGGAAAGAAAGAGCGGACTCTTTAAATCGACAGTTGATTTTATGAAGAGGGTTGATTTAACGGCTATTAAACAGTCAGGACTTGAATCACTGGTTCATGCTGGAGGCTTTGATTCTTTTAAAGAAAATCGGAATCAGATTGTTAGTTCACTTGAAGAGCTTTACAGCAGGTATTCCAGCAGTAAAGAGAGGAAGGCTGCCGGGCAGAGATCTTTCTTTGATATGGTAGATGAGGAAGAAGAGTTTTATGATGAAGATTTTAAGTTTCCTGATCTTGAAGAAGATGATCACCAACAGAGATTAAAAAGTGAGAGGGAATATCTGGGGATCTTCCTTTCAGGCCATCCACTTGACCCCTATAAAGAGTTATTTGAAAAATTAGGGGTAATAAATATTAAATTAGAAGATGGTTTAACAGGAATAATTGGTGGATATATTACTGAAGTTAAAGAACATATTACTAAAAATCAAAACAGAATGGCATTCTTGACATTAGAGTGCTGGTCAGATACTATGGAAGTAATTGCTTTTCCTGATGTTTATGAGCAATATCAACTAATGCTGGAGGAGTATAAACCATTATTGATTGAAGGTAAGGTTGATGAGGGTAAGATTATTGTTTCAAGGATGATACCTTTAAATATTCAACCTTTAGTTATTGAACTCACAAGAAAAGAGCAGGGTAATTTAAATAGTCTGAAGAAAAAGCTAAAAGCCAGTCGAGGGAAAAGGCCAGTTATATTGATAGAAAAATTTGGCGATAGTAAAGGAATTATGGTTCTTTCTAAAGAATACTGGATTAAAAGTGATGAGTAATCTAAAATAATGGAGGCAGGAATAAGTTATGCAAACAAGAGAAGAAAGAGATTCAATCGGTAAAAAGGAAGTTCCAGTAGATGCATATTATGGTATCCAGTCATTAAGGGCTGCTGAGAATTTTAAAATTACTGATTTAAAGATTCATCATCGACTTGTCAGAGCGCTGGCCAAGGTTAAAAAGGCAGCAGCTATTAGTAATAGAGAAATAGGCCTTCTTTCAGAAGAAAAAGCAGAGGCTATTATTCAGGCCTGTGATGAGGTGGCTGGAGGAAGTTTAAAGGAGCAGTTTATTGTTGATGCTGTTCAGGGTGGAGCCGGTACTTCTATTAATATGAATATGAATGAGGTAATTGCCAATCGGGCAACTGAGATACTCGGTGGGGAAAAAGGCGATTATATGGTGGTTCATCCTAATAACCATGTGAATATGGGACAGTCTACAAATGATGTTATTCCTACTGCAGTAAGGGTAGCGGTCATAAATATGTTAGAAGAGCTATCTGAAAAGATTGAAGACCTGCGTTTGGCCTTTAAAGATAAGTCTGTAGAGTTTAATGAGGTAATTAAGATGGGGAGGACTCAGCTTCAGGATGCAGTTCCAATTAGGCTGGGGCAGGAGTTTAATGCTTATGCTACTTCGTTATTAAGGGATAAAAAGAGGATTAAAAATACAATTGATGATTTGCTTATAATAAATTTAGGGGCAACTGCTATTGGAACAGGTTTAAATGCTGACCTGGAATATGTTAATAATGTTACCTCTGTATTAAATGAGATTACAGGCCGGCAATTTCAGCAGGCTGAAGATCTTGTAGATGCTACTCAGAATGTTGATGCCTTAGTTGGAGTTTCATCTGTTTTAAAGACAGCTGCTACCAATCTTTCTAAGATTGCCAATGATTTAAGGCTATTATCCTCTGGGCCCAGGACAGGTATTAATGAGATTAATCTGCCAGCAGTTCAGCCTGGTTCTTCTATAATGCCTGGGAAGGTTAATCCAGTTATCCCTGAGGTTGTTAATCAGGTGGCTTTTCAGATTATTGGTAATGATACAACAGTGACTATGGCAGCTGAAGCCGGGCAATTGGAATTAAATGTAATGCAGCCTGTCCTGATATATAATCTTTTTCAGTCAATAGAGATGCTTAAAAATGGCATTGATACTTTTAATAAAAACTGTATTCAGGGGATTGAAGCCAATGTGGAAAGATGTAAGAACCTGGTTGAGAATAGTGTTGGGATTATTACTGCAATTAATCCTCATGTAGGTTATGAGGCTGCTTCTAGAATTGCAAAAAGAGCACTGGAAGAAGACAAATCTGTAAAAAGTATTATCTTAGAGGAAGGTATACTGACTGAAGAAGAACTGGATCAGATTTTAAATCCCCATGAGATGACTGAGCCAGGAATAGCTGGAAAAAGTCTTCTCAACAAATAATGTAAAAGGGAGAGGGGTATATAGTATGTGGCAGATAGTATATGTAGCTCATGATAAAACTGAAGCTGATAAGATAGAAGAAAAGTTATTGGCCAATGGTTTTATGATTGAAATAGAAAAGCTTTCTGATGATAGCTATCAGATAAAAAGCCTGGCCAGTGAAGCAGAAGAGGTCTATGAATTTTTAAATGAGCATTTTTAAGGAGGAAAATATATGGGTAAGAAGATTGGGGTAATGACCAGCGGTGGGGATGCTCCTGGTATGAATCCTGCGATTAGATCGGTTGTAAGGACTGCGATTTATTTTGATATGGAGGTTGTAGGGATTAAATATGGTTATAGTGGTATGATTGAAGGAAATTTTGAGACCATGTATAGAGGATCAGTTGCTGATATTGTCCAGCGTGGGGGAACTATTCTTCATTCAGCCAGGTGTCCTGAATTTGAAACTGTGGGGGGCAGAAAACAGGCTGTTGAAAATTTAAAACGAGAAGACATCGAAGGAGTAGTTGTTATCGGAGGTGATGGAAGTCTTCAGGGGGCAGAAAAGCTGGCTGAAGAGTCTAATATAAGGGTTACTGGTATTCCAGGTACTATAGATAATGATCTTGGAGGCACTGATTTTTGTATAGGTTTTGATACAGCTATGAATACAGTAATTGATGGAGTCAATAAGATTAGAGATACAGCTACCTCCCATGAAAGAACCTTTATTATCGAAGTTATGGGTCGCCATTCTGGAGATCTGGCTTTGATGAGTGGCCTGGCCAGTGGAGCAGAGTTTATTTTAATCCCTGAGATAGAATTTACGGCAGAAGAAGTCTGTAATAAGATAGAGCAGGGTTTTGAAAGAGGAAAACTTCACAGCATCATAATGCTGGCTGAAGGAGTAAATTATGATCTGAAAAAGAAAAAGAGGCATTCAGATAGTCCGGCCTTTGATCTTAGTAATGAAATAATAGAGAGAACTGGTCTGGAGACAAGAGTAATTATACTTGGTCATCTGCAGCGAGGTGGTTCTCCAACGGCTATGGATAGAATTTTAGCAAGCAGAATGGGATATGAAGCAGTTAAATTATTAAGAGATGGCAAAAATAAATTAATGGTTGGTTATAAAAATCATGAAATAATAAGTACGCCTTTAAGTGAAGTTCTAAAGGGAAAGATGAGATAAATCATGAAATTGTAAAGTTGGCTCATATACTTTCTCTATAATTTCAGATTCTATAAGGTTATAATACTATAAGGGGGATTTAAAATGAGAAAAACTAAAATTGTTTGTACACTTGGACCTTCCAGTAATGATAAAGAGACTATAATGAAGATGGCTGAAGCAGGTATGAATGTTGCCAGGTTTAACTTTTCACATGGTGACCATGCAGAACAGAAAGCCAGGATGGATCTGGTTAAAGAAGTTGAGAAAGATTTTGGAAAACCTCTTGGGATTATGCTTGATACAAAGGGACCTGAGATAAGAACCGGGGTTCTAAAAGATGATAAAGTTAAGCTTACAACAGGAGAAGAGATAATTTTAACAACTGATGAGATTGAAGGCGATAGGGATCGAGTAAGTGTTACTTATAAAAAATTAAACGAGGATCTCAATGAAGGCAGTGTAATTCTAATTGATGATGGTCTGATTGAGTTAAATGTTAAGCAAATAGAGGGGAATGATATTTACTGTGAAATAATCAATGGTGGTGAATTAGGCTCAAGGAAAGGGGTTAATCTTCCTGGAGTTAAAGTTCAACTTCCTGCTTTAACTGATAAGGACCGGAAAGATATTTTACTAGGGATTGAAGAGGAAGTACATTTTATTGCTGCTTCTTTTGTCAGGAAGGCAGCTGATGTTTTAGAGATAAGAAGATTATTAGAGGAAAATGGAGCAGAGGATATCAATATTGTTCCAAAGATTGAGAATGAAGAAGGCGTTGAGAATATCGATGAGATTATAGAAGTTTCTGATGGGATTATGGTTGCTCGTGGTGACCTGGGAGTTGAAATTCCAACAGAGAAAGTCCCGGTTATTCAGAAAGTTATAATCGAGAAATGTAATGAGGCTGCTATTCCTGTTATTACAGCCACTCAGATGCTTGATTCTATGATAAGAAATCCGAGGCCGACCAGAGCAGAAGCTTCTGATGTTGCTAATGCAATTGTTGATGGAACCGATGCAATTATGCTTTCTGGCGAATCGGCTGCCGGGAAATATCCTGTACAGTCAGTTGAGACTATGGCCAGAATTGCAGTGGAGATGGAGAATTCTGCTGCCTTTAAAGAAAAAAAAAAAAAAAAAAAGCAGTAAGTCGACTACAGAATCAATCAGTTTTGCTGCCTGTGAGACTGCTATAAATCTAGATGCAGATGCATTATTAACTGCAACAGGTTCTGGACTGACTGCTAGAGTTGTTTCGAAATTCAGGCCTTTTATTAAGATAATTGCAGCTACACCTAGTAAAAAAGTTCAGCATTTCTTGACTTTAAGCTGGGGAGTTTACCCATTAATCAGTGAGTTTAAAAGTTCTACTGATGAGATGATTGATACTGCAATTGATGTAGCTTTAGAACATGGTTTAATAAAACTTGGAGATTTAATTACAATAACTGCTGGGGCTCCGACTGGGATGCCTGGAACGACTAATTTAATAAAAGTTGAGGTAATTGGCAAGCCATTAATTGAGGGTATTGGAGTTGGTAGAGGAATAGTGACTGGTAAGATTGTTTTTGCTAATACAGCTAAAGAAGCCGATGAAAAAATAGAAGAAGGCGATATATTAGTAACTGATATAACTGATAAAGAATTTATTCCTGCCATGGAAAAAGCGGCAGCTGTAATAACTTCTAAAGGTGGATTGACTTCTCACCCTGCAATTGTTGGTCTTAATTTTGGAATGCCTGTTGTTGTAGGTGTAGGTGAGGATATAAATTTATTAGAAGATGGAGAAGAAGTTACTTTAGATGGGATTAGAGGATTAGTTTATAAAGGGAAAGCTCATTTAAGATAAATTAATAATTCAAATATATTTATTAAGTAGTCTTGCCGATATTTAATATCGGTTGGGCTACTTTTTTGTTTTAGTAGGAGAAATATAAAAAGACATTATAAGTTTTTTGTTGATTAAATTGTTAAAGTTTGTTATAATATTAACAGTAGTTGAATAAACATAATAACATGAGGAGGAGTGGTTTTATGAGAAGAGAGTTTAAGATGTTGTTATTTGTTGTTCTGGCGTTTGCTCTAATTTTTAGTGGTCCGGTAGCTGCACAGGAGTATATCTCGATAGCAACCGGGGGGACTGCAGGAACCTATTATCCATTAGGTGGTGGCATGGCAGAATTAATTAATGAATTTGTTGATGATGTTAATGCAACTGCTGAAGTAAGTGGAGCTTCTGTGGAGAATGTTAGACTTATCCAGGATCAGGAAGTAGAGTTTGCATTGGTTCAAAATGATATTAGTCATTATGCTAAAAACGGAATAGAAATGTTTGACGGTGATCCATTAGATGATTTAAGAGGAGTTGCTTTATTATATCCTGAGATTATCCAAATTGTAACTTTAGAGGGTAATGATATTGATTCAGTTTATGATTTTGAAGGCAAGAGAATTGCTGTAGGTGCTCCAGGTAGTGGTACTGAGGCTAATGCCCGTCAGATAATTGAAGCCCATGGTTTAACCTATGATGATATGACTATAGATTATCTGTCATTTGCTGAAGCTGTTGACCAATTAAGGGATGGCCATGTTGATGCAGCCTTTATTACTGCTGGTATTCCTACATCAGCAATTATGGATTTATCTGCAACTAATGATGCCAAGGTATTAGAAATTGAAGAGGATATTATTGCAGAATTACAGGAAAATTATCCTTTCTATACTTCAATTAATATTCCTGGAGGAACTTATAGTGATATAGATGAAGATATTACAACTGTAACTGTTTTAGCTATGATTATTGCCAATCAGGCAGCGGATGAAGATATGGTTTATAATGCAACTGCGGCGATATTTGATAATTTAGATAGACTATCTGAGATCCATGCCCGTGGTGGAGATGTTGGCCATGTTACTGCTTTAAGTGGAATGCCGATTGAGATGCATCCAGGTGCCAGAAGATATTTTGAGGAACATTTTAGTCAATTACTGGATGCTTTGGGATATTAATTAGCAAGAATAAATTAAATTAATATACATGGGGGTAATTACACTTACCCTCATGTTTTTCTTTTGGAATGTGAGGAGGGATTAGATGATTGATGAGCAGGCAAAAAATGAAAATGCAAAAAACCCTGAAGATATTGAGAAAGAATTAGCTTCGATGAGAAATCTTAGAGGCTTTTGGGCAAAATTTGCAGCCTTTATTGCAATAGCAGTTTCAATTTTCCACTTTTACACCAGTGGTTTTGGTTTATTAATTTCTTTCGAGCAGAGGTCAGTTCATTTAGCTTTATTAATGGTACTTGCATTTGTTATGTATCCATTAAAGAAATCAGATAGAGATAGGGTGCCCTGGTTTGATATTTTAATGGCGGCAGCAGGAACTGTTGTCTGTTTATATATTTTTTTTAATCATTATGAATTGGCTTTTAGAGCAGGTAGACCTGAACAGTTTGATTTAATAATGGGGGCTATTGCGATTTTACTTGTTTTAGAGGCAACCAGACGTTCTATAGGTATTGCTTTACCTATTATTGCTTCTATTTTTTTGGTATATGCATATTTTGGTCCACATATGCCTGGTATATTAGCACATAGAGGATTTTCTTTGAGAAGGATTATATCTCATTTATATTTAACTACTGAAGGTATTTTTGGGATACCTATTGGTGTTTCAGCTACATTTGTTTTTATGTTTGTTTTATTTGGTTCGGTTTTAGAACAGAGCGGAATTGGTGAGTACTTAATTAAAGTGGTGTTTTCTGGCTTAGGACATCAAAAAGGTGGGCCGGCAAAGGCTGCTGTTGTTACAAGTGGACTAATGGGAATGATTTCAGGTAGCTCAATTGCTAATACTGTGACTACCGGTTCTTTTACAATTCCTATAATGAAAAAAATGGGTTTTTCCCCTGAGGTTGCAGGTGGGGTTGAAGTAGCAGCTTCTACTAATGGACAGTTTTTGCCACCAATTATGGGGGCAGCTGCCTTTATAATGATTGAGTTTACTGGTTTACCATATGTAGAAATTATTCGAGCGGCCTTTATTCCAGCTGTCTTAAGTTATGTTGCGATTTTTGGCATAGTGCATCTTCAGGCAGCAAAAACAGGTTTAAAAGGTATGCCTAAAGAAGAATTATCACCTTTTTTACCTACTTTAATAAAAGGGATTTATTTTGTTATTCCTATAATAGGTTTGGTTTATCTTTTAGTAATAAGAAGAATGACTGCTTTAGGTTCTGCCTATTGGGCTATTGTATTTGCAATAATAGTGAGTCTGGCAGCAAAATTAGTCATTATGATCTGGTGTAAAAAAACCGGGGTTGTCAGAGAGGAAATTACTCCTGAAATGTTACCGATTGATCCTACAAAAGAGAGTAAAAATGGGATTTATTCTTTTAAAGAGCTAGGAGTCAGCTTTTTAAAAGAGTTAATAGGTGCCTTTGAAGCAGGGGCAAAAAATATGATTGGAATTGCCATGGCCTGTGCCTGTGCTGGAATTATAATTGGTGTAGTAACATTAAGTGGTTTAGGTTTGCGGATGACCAGTTTAATTTTAACTTTATCAAGAGGAAATATGTTTTTAACTCTACTTTTAACTATGTTTGCTTCTCTATTATTAGGTCTCGGTTTGCCTACTACAGCTAAGTATATTATTGTTGCGACTTTAACGGCTCCTGCATTAACCAGGCTGGGAATACCAATAATTGCAGCTCATCTATTTATATTGTATTTTGGGGTTTTAGCTGATGATACGCCCCCTGTTGGTCTGGCTGCTTATGCTGCTGCAGCGGTGGCAGGTTCTGATCCTGTTAAAACAGGATTATTAGGTTTTAAGTTTGATCTGGCGGCATTTATTTTGCCATTTATATTTGTTTATTCTCCAATGATGTTGATGATTGATGTCACCTGGTATAAATTAATTTGGATCGTTGTCACAGCTGTTATTGGTATGTATGCCTGGTCAGCTGGAATTCAGAATTATTTCTTTACTAAAACTAGATGGTGGGAAAGAATTGGTCTATTAGGGTTTGCAATACTTTCTACTGTTCCAGATATTCAACTTGATTTAATAGGTCTTGCTGGTATTTTAGTGATTTATATAACTCAGAGAAAAGCTGCTGATTTACCTTTAATGCCTTTATTTTTAGGTGGAAAGTTAGTTGAGTAAAAATGAAGAAATTATTTTTTGGCCTGGTTATTCTGATAATTTTAATTGTCTTGCTTAATAATATAGTGGTTTTGATTGTCTTTTACAGTGATGATGGTGTTATGCAAGTTAAGCCAGTATTTCTAGAAAGGGCAGAAGTTGAGCTTAGATATATTCATTCTGTTGCCAGAACACCTGTATCTGAATATTTTACAGTTGAAAATAATAATTTTATACTTAATAAGACTGTATTTGAATCATATGGGGCAGGTCTTCCACTTGATGGTGGAGATTTTAAGAGGGAGAATGGTAAATTTGTTCAGGAAGGCCAGAATATTAAGATTGAGGAATTAGTGATCAGGGTATCAAGAACTGAGGGACAGGAGTTAATTGTTGCTGGAGAAGTTTTTACTCTGCAAGACTTTCTGGAACCAGGTCAAAGGCTTACTGTAAATTCATATAATCCTTTGAATTATATTAGATTTAGGTTTAATGTTAAGTAGTGGGTTTAATATATACTAGAATAGAACTGAAATAAGCTAGAAGCAGGTTAGGACTTGTCCCGGAGCAATCCCGGAGCAATCCCGGAGCAATCCCGGAGGAAATCTGGAGGAAATCTGGCTTAAAATTTTATAAAGTATAATATAAATAAAAATCATCAAAAAAGCAGAGCCTTTTCGGCTCTGCTAAATTTACGATATAAAAATTAATGTCTTCTTTTCCCACGGGGACTATAATTAATCTTATCAGCGTATTTAGGGCCGATATACGGTGTTAGTATAATAATTGACTGGATTACAGTTGGTTTGCCTGAGCCATCATCCAGGGCTAAAAGCAGGATGAATTGCTGAAAGGCTCCATAAAAAATAATTCCTATAAGAATACCGGCTGCCCAGACAGGAACCCGTGTTATCTGCCAGATTGGATCTGGCATNTTTGAGCGGTATCTATAAAACCAGCGGTTTAATTTATATACTCCCCAGAATGCAGTTCCAGTTANATAACCAGTGAACAATGAGAAAAATATTGTTCCAGGAATATTAAAGTTATGCAGTAATGAAATTATTATACCGATTATAAAACCAATTATTGCTAAGCCGGTGCATCTTCTACCTAATATAAGTAGATAATCATCTTCTGATTGGTGTTTATGATACATATAGTTGATTAGGCCTCCTTTATCTTGTTTAAATCAAATTAATTATAACATAAATTTTTAAATCTGGCTAACCTTTTAAGTTGCAAGATGTTGTAAAAAATGATATATTAATAATGGAATAGATTAATGAATTTAAAATTATAAGGGGGTTTTTATTTTGAGCAAAAAATTAATTAGTATTGCAGTAGTATTTAGTTTTATAATGGTAGCAGCATTTGCTGGTTTCGGCCAGGTTGCTGAAGCTGATGACCATGGTTCTGATGTTAGAGTAGGTATTGTCCTATCAACTGGTGGTCTTGGTGACCTTTCATTTAATGATTCAGCCTATCGTGGCCTGGTAAGAGCAGAAGATGAGTTAGGCATTGATTTTGATTATATCGAGCCAGCTGATACTGCTGAAGACGAAACTGCTTTACGTCGTTTTGCAGAAATGAATTATGATTTAGTAATTGGTGTTGGATTCCAGATGGCAGATAGTCTTGAAATAGTTGCTGCGGATTATCCACACATTAGATTTGCTCATGTAGATCATTTCTTTGAAGATATTCTTGATAATGTAGTAACTTTAAACTTTGCTGAGCATGAAGGTTCATTCTTAGCTGGTGCATTGGCAGCCTTAGTTTCAGAAACAGGAACTATCGGTTATGTAGGTGGAGTTGACTTTGCATTAATTCACCGTTTTGAGGGTGGATATTATCAGGGAGCTAAATATATTGATGAAGATATAGAAATTCTCCGTAGATATGCTGATGATTTTGGTGATCCAGCTAGAGGTCGCGAGATAGCACTTGGTATGGCCGATGATGGCGCAGATGTAATTTATCATGCTGCCGGTGGTACTGGTACTGGTGTCTTTGAAGCAGCTGAAGAAGAAGAAATTTATGCTATTGGTGTAGATGCTAACCAGAACCATGTCGCTCCAGGAAGAATTATTGCAAGTATGCTTAAGCGTGTAGATAATACTGTTTTTGATGTTGTAGAATCTGTTGTAGATGGCACCTATGAAGGCGGAGAGAACTTGTTTTACAGTCTTGCTGATGACGGTGTTGGCATAACTAGCTTAGATGAGTTAGATGTTGAGGAAACAGATGCTGTTGATCAGGGAATTATAACAGAAGAACAGTTAGAAATGATAAGAGAGATGAAAGAAAATATAACAGCTCCTCATACTGAGCGTATTCAAGAGATTGAACAGATGATAATTGATGGTGAAATAGAAGTGGAAAACTGGGGAGAGACTGGTAGACCTGAGTAAATTAATCTAATAATAATTAGATTATAATTATAAATTATTTACAGGGCTCTGCCTGCATTAGGCGGGGTCCTGATTAAATTAAGATAGTTTTATTTTATACTCCCAGGGAGGAAATATAATGTCTAGGGAAAATAATTACTTACTTGATATGCAGAATATTACTAAAATATTTCCTGGTGTGAAGGCTAATGATAATGTTAACTTTTCGATAAAAAAAGGTGAGATTCATGCATTAGTTGGAGAGAATGGTGCCGGGAAGACTACTTTAATGAATATTTTGTATGGACTATATAATCAAGATGGTGGAGAAATTTATTATGAAGGTGAAAAAGTTGATTTAGATGAACCACAGGATGCAATAGATTTAGGGATTGGTATGGTTCATCAACATTTTAAGCTTGTCGAAACTTTAACTGTTACTGAAAATATCGTCTTAGGCTCTGAGCCGAGAAAAGGGTTAATGTTAGATCGTAAAAAGGCAAGAAAAGATGTTGAAGAGATTTCGAAAAGATATGGTTTGAAAGTTGATCCTAATGCTAAGATTCATGATATTTCGGTTGGTATGCAACAGCGCGTTGAAATTATTAAGACTTTATTCCGTGGTGCTGACTTACTTATTTTTGATGAGCCGACTGCAGTTTTAACACCACAGGAAATTGATGAACTTTTTGAGATCTTTAGATCTCTTAAAGAGCAGGGGAAAACAATAATTTTTATTACACATAAATTGAAAGAAGTTAAAGCTGTCTCTGATCGTATTACTGTTTTAAGAGACGGCAAAAGTATTGATACAGTAATTACTGAAGATGTTACTATAGCAGATGTTGCTGAGTTGATGGTTGGACGTCAGGTTTTATTGCAGGTTGAGAAGACTGAAGCAGAGCCTGGTGATGAGGTCTTTAGTATCAAAGATCTCAAGGTTAAAGATAATCGAGGGATTCAGGCTGTAAATGGAATATCCTTAAATGTTCATAAAGGAGAAATTTTAGGGATAGCTGGAGTTGAAGGTAATGGACAGACCGAATTAGTTGAAGCAATTACAGGCCTCCGGAAGACTGAATCTGGTGAGGTTAGATTAAGAGGTAAAGATGTGACTCAATTTAATGCTAAAAGCATTAAAGAAGAAAAGGTTGCTCATATCCCTGAAGACAGACAAAAGAGAGGTCTTATACTTGATTTTGACCTTAATGAAAATATGATACTTGGTTATCATGATCTTGAGCCCTTTTCTAAAAAGGGTATTATGGATTATGATTCTATTAACGATTATACCAATAGTTTGATAAAGAAATATGATGTTAGAACCAGTGGAGCTGATGCTTTTGCTAAAAATCTTTCTGGTGGTAATCAACAGAAGGTAGTTATTGCCAGAGAGTTTAATAGAGATCCTGAGTTTTTAATAGCTTCACAGCCAACCCGTGGCGTTGATGTAGGTTCTATTGAATTTATTCATAAACAGATAATAGATAGACGGGATAATGGAGCAGCGGTATTATTAGTATCTGCTGAATTAAGTGAAGTTTTATCTTTAAGCGATAGAATAGCAGTAATTTATGAAGGTGAGATAATGGATGTATTAAAGGCTAGTGAAACAGATGAACTAGAATTGGGTAGATTAATGACCGGTTCTGAAGTGAAGGCCGGAGGTGGAACTGATGCAGGATAAACTGAAGGCGATTGCAGTTAATTTAAGTATTTCTGTTTTTTCAATAATTATTGCCTTAATAGTTGGGTCGCTTTTTATACTATTGACTGAAGCATCTCCTATTGATGCTTATGCGGCTCTGTATCAGGGAGCTTTTGGGAACTTTAGAGCAATTTTGAATACTTTATGGAGATCAACACCATTAATATTAACTGGACTTGCTGTTGCCATTCCATTTAAAGCTGGTCTTTTTAACATTGGTGCAGAAGGACAGTTATTAATGGGTGGATTTACAGCAGCTGTTATCGGCTTTTATTTTACAGGTCTACCTGGTTTTATACATTTACCTTTTGCAGTACTTGGAGGTATGTTAGCTGGAGGTATCTGGGGTGGTATCCCTGGATATATGAAGGCTAAATTAGGTGTTCATGAAGTTATAGTTACAATTATGTTGAATTATATTGCCATCTCTTTAACTGTTAATTATGGGATAAATTATTTTAGAGAGACAGGGAGACAGGCTACTCCAAGAATTATGGAGACTGCAGCCCTACTTAGATTTAATGATATGCCAGACCATCCTTTCTGGGGGAGAGTTCCTTTTATTGATATCTTTGCCCAGCCTGGAATTAGACTTCATATTAACTTTTTGCTAGCAGTTGTTGCAGCTATTCTCTGCTGGTATCTCCTATTTAAAACTACAGCAGGTTATGAAATGAGAGCGACTGGTTTAAATCCAGATGGTGCTGAATATGGTGGAATTAGTATAAGTAAAGGTATGGTACTTGCCATGTTTATCAGTGGTGCTTTAGCTGGTCTTGCTGGAGTCGGTGAGGCTCTAGGTACTCATTTAAGTTTTATGGCCGGTATGGATGCTGGTCATGGTTTTACGGGGATTGCTGTAGCATTAATTGGTCAGACTCATCCTATAGGAGTTATTTTAGGAGGTCTTTTATTTGGATCTCTAGCTCAAGGTGGATTAGAGATGCAGTTTGCCGGTGTTCCATCTGAGATTGTAATGATCATACAGGCTCTTGTTATATTCTTTGTAGCAAGCCTCCAGATCTTTAAGAAATATATGGTCGAAAGAAAAGCTAAAGAGGAGGCTGAATAATGGATACTTTAATGCAGATGATATCTATTCCTTTATTGTTAGCCAGTTTTAGATTTGCTACACCTCTGATCTTTGCAGCATTAGGAGGACTTTTTTCTGAAAGATCAGGTGTTATTAATATTGCTCTTGAAGGTATGATCCTTGTTGGAGCTTTTGCAGCTGTCTATGGGAGTGCTGTTACAGGCAATCCCTGGGTTGGAGTTTTGTATGCAATGATTGCTGGTGCTATGTTGGCTCTGATTCATGCAGTTGTCTGTGTTGTTTTAAAGGCAGATCAGATAGTTGTTGGTACAGGTATTAATATATTTGCTTCAGGAATTACAGTTTTCATGCTCCAGGTACTTTTTGGGGTTGCAGGAACTTCTCCAAGGGTGCCAAGGTTACCAGCATTTAGATTTCTAGGATTAATACGTTATAATCCAATGACATATCTGGCCGTTATTTTAGTTCCGGTAGTTTGGTTTATAATGTACAAAACCCACTGGGGTTTAAGAATTAGATCGATTGGTGAACATCCCAGTGCTGCAGATACTTTAGGCGTTAATGTTAATCGCTGGAGATTTATCTGTGTTTTAATCAGTGGTGTTTTAGCCGGGTTGGCCGGTGCCCACTTATCAATTGGAGATGGAAGTGCCTTTGTAAGAGAGATGTCGGCAGGTAGAGGTTTTATTGCCCTGGCTGCAATGATCTTTGGTAAATGGCATCCTGTTGGGGCTTTTGGTGCTGCTATGTTATTTGGATATGCTGAAGCTATTGCTGTTAGGGTAGATTTTGCTTTTATTCCATCAGAGTTAATCAGTGCTATTCCCTATGTCTTGACACTGGTTGTTCTTGCTGGATTT
>SL_8KL_010_SEDDRAFT_10001565_pt1 | contig 19859 bp, 18 predicted proteins | sample SodLakKL_010_SED_4_FD_11160 | JGI IMG/M metagenome (IMG submission 11160)
CGGCACGGCGGGCAAACGTCCAATGGCAATCCAGGGAAAATCCGGATCATGGAAGTCCGAACCAATGGAAGCTTCCAGCCCGAATCGCTTCGCCAGCGCCGATGCCGCGGCAAGATCGTCGCGGCCGCCACCGCCACTGGCCACTTCGATGGCATCGCCGCCGGCCGTCACGAAGGCCTGAACCGCCGCCCGCAGGGCACCCCGGGAAAGCCGGTACCGGAGTGGATGGGCAAACACGGCGAGCCCGCCCGCCCGGTGAATCCAGCCGACCACTTCATCGATGGTCGCCCAGTCCACCGGGGCATAACCGGGCCGGCCGCGCTGCAGGTAGCGGTCGAACGCATGGGGAATGTCGCGGGCATGGCCGGCTTCCACCAGAGCCCGGGCGAAGTGCGCGCGCCCGGGGACTCCCGCTGACGCCAGGGTGGCGACCCGGTCACGGATGTCGGCCATGCCGGCTCGGGCAAGCCGTTCGGCAATGCGATCCGCACGCTGCCGCCGCTCCCGCTGCTGACGGGCCACACCGGCGACCAGAACCGCCGCCGACGGATCCAGATCCAGTCCGACGATGTGAACCACCCCCCGGGCCCAGCGAGCGGAGAGCTCAATGCCCGCCCGACAGTCGATGCCCTCGACCCGAGCGGCGCCGGCGGCGGCGTCCAGCCCGTCCAGGGTGTCATGATCCGTCAGTGCCATGAGCTTGACACCGGCCTGGGCGGCGCGGGCAACCACGTCAGCCGGGGCCAGACGACCATCGGAGGCGGTGCTGTGCAGGTGGAGATCGACGGGGCTTTGCCGCATATTGACTGTCTTGTGGCGCTTTGCCGCCCATCCTATACTGAACCACTCGGCAGCCGCAGGCTGCCGTCTGTTTTTTGGAGGTCCGCATCATGTCATCGGCGCTGATGCCCACCTATGCCCGGCTGGACGTGGCCTTCCAGCGAGGTCAGGGCAGCTGGCTCGAAGATACCCGGGGACGCTGGTACCTGGATGCCCTGTCCGGGATTGCGGTCTGCGGTCTGGGCCATGCCCACCCGGCGGTGGCCAGAGCCGTGGCGGAGCAGGCCGAGACCCTGGTGCACACCTCGAATCTCTACCAGGTTCCTCACCAGACCACCCTGGGCGAGCGGTTATGCACGCTGTCCGGGCTTGAGCAGGTTTTCTTTGCCAACAGTGGCGCCGAAGCCAACGAAGCAGCCATCAAGCTGGCACGGCTTCATGGTCACCATCGCGGCATCGCTGACCCGGAAATTATCGTCGCCGACAACGCCTTCCATGGCCGCACCCTGGGCGCCCTGGCGGCCACCGGCAACAAAAAGGCCCAGACCGGCTTCGGGCCGCTGCCCGCCGGCTTCCGCCGGGTTCCCTATGGCGACATGGACGCGGTGGAAGCCGCCGCCTCGCCGAAGACCGCCGCGGTATTTGTGGAGCCCATTCAGGGCGAAGGCGGCATTAACGTCCCACCCGCGGGCTACCTGACCGCGCTGCGGGAGTGTTGCGATCGCCACGGCTGGCTGCTGATGCTCGATGAGGTGCAGAGCGGGGTGGCCCGCACGGGGCAGTGGTTTGCCTATCAGCACGAGGCGGTGCAGCCCGATGTGGTGACGCTGGCCAAGGCGCTGGCCAATGGCATACCGATTGGTGCCTGCCTGGCTGGGGGTCAGGCACGGGATGTGCTGGGCCCCGGCAGCCACGGCACCACCTTTGGCGGCAACCCCCTGTCTGCCCGGGCGGCACTGGCGGTGCTGGACACCATTGAAGCGGAGGGTCTGGCGGCGCGGGCCGCGGCGCTGGGCGACCGGATCCGCGAGGGCCTTCGCGACGGCCTCAGCGACCACCCGCAGCTCATCGAAATTCGCGGCAAGGGCCTGATGGTAGGGGTGGAAATGCGTGACCCCTGCGGCCAACTGGTGGCCCAGGCGCTTGAGGCCGGGCTGCTGATCAATGTCACCGCCGGCCGTGTCGTCCGGCTGCTGCCGCCGCTGATTCTCAGTGATGCCGAGGCCGACGAACTCGTCAGCCGGCTGTTGCCCCTCATTCAGCAACTCGCCCCGGCGCACCAGCCCTCGCAGGCTTCGTCCGCCTGAGCACTGGAGACCCTCTGTCATGACGCCCCGTCATTTTCTCACCCTTGACGATCTGACCAGCGAAGAACTGGCCGGGCTGCTGCGCCGGGCCGCGGAGCTGCGGGAAGCCCACCATGCGGGGGCGCTCCACGAGCCGCTCCGGGGGCGAGTGCTGGGGATGATCTTCGAGAAGTCCTCCACCCGGACCCGGGTGTCCTTCGAGGCCGGCATGGCCCAGCTGGGTGGCAGCGCGATCTTTCTGTCGCCGCGTGACAGCCAGCTGGGCCGCGGTGAACCCATTGAGGACACCGCCCGGGTGCTCTCCGGGATGGTGGATGCGGTGATGATTCGCACCTTCGCCCACGACAATGTCCAGCGGTTTGCCAGCGCATCCGCAGTGCCGGTGATCAACGGCCTGACCGATGATCATCATCCCTGCCAGCTACTGGCGGATCTGCAGACCTGGCAGGCCCATGTCGGTGACCCCGGCGGACGCGTGGTGGCCTGGATGGGCGATGGCAACAACATGTGCCGATCCTGGATGCAGGCCGCCGAAAAAATGGGGTTCACGCTGCGAATCGGTTGCCCGGGGGACTATGCCCCCGAAGACATCAACGATTACCCCGCCAGTCGGCACTGCCATGACCCCGACGAGGCAGTGGCTGATGCGGATCTGGTGGTCACCGATGTGTGGGCGAGCATGGGGATGGAGGACGAGACCAATGACCGCCTGCAGGCCTTTCTGGCCTATCAGGTGAACAGCGAGCTGATGGCAAAAGCCAGAACCGAGGCGCTGTTCATGCACTGCCTACCGGCCCATCGCGGCGAGGAAGTCAGCGCCGAAGTCATTGATGGGCCGCAGAGCGTCGTCTGGGAGGAGGCGGAGAACCGTCTCCACGCCCAGAAAGCGCTGCTGGAATGGCTGATCCTCGGTCGCTGAGCCCCGCTCGGTGGCGACGCCGGGGGCTCGGTGTAGTGCGACTAGCGCCGGTCGCCGGTGGCTTCCGCCGCCATCTGCTCGAAGCTGACGTGGCGCACGTCCTTGCCGCGAACAAAATAAATGACGTACTCGCAGATATTGCGTGAGCGATCACCAATACGCTCCAACGACCGGGTGGCCCAGACAATATCCAGAACCGGAGGCACCGAGCGCGGGTTGTCCTCCAGATTCTTGACCAGCCGCCGAATGATGGCGTCGTACTGGGCGTCCGCCTTGATGTCCTCCTGAGCCACCCGTACCGCCTGTTCAGCGTCCATGCGGGCGAATGCATCCAGCGCACCCCGCACCATGCCCTTCACCTGCTCGCCCAGCGCCGCGATTTCCCCCATGGGGCTGCGCTGCCGGTCCTCTTCAAGCAGATGCAGCGCCATGCGTCCGACCCGCTCGGCCTCATCGCCAATGCGCTCGAGATCGGTGATGGTCTTGATGACCGCAACCACCAGCCGCAGGTCGCTGGCCGCTGGCTGACGACGGGCCAGGACACTGATGCAGGCATCATCCAGTTCCACTTCCATGGCGTTGACCCGGTAGTCGGAGGTGACCACCTGCTCGCCCTTGGCCTGATCACCGCTTACCAGTGCCTCGAGGGCCGCCTCCAGCTGCTGTTCGACCAGTCCCCCCATGGTCATGACCTGGGTGATGATCTGCTCGAGATCCTCGTTGTACTGCTGAGAGATGTGCTGCGAGAAACCTTTCTTGTCCATCGTTGCTTCCGCTCCTGCGGCTTCAGCCGAACCGGCCGGTGATGTAGTCCTCGGTGCGCTGCACCCGGGGATTGGTGAACAGCGTGTCCGTGTCATTGAACTCCACCACCTGCCCCATGTGGAAGAAGGCCGTGTACCCCGCGACCCGGGCCGCCTGCTGCAGATTGTGGGTCACGATCACGATGGTGTAGTTGTCCTTCAGTTCGTGGATGAGTTCCTCCACGGTGGCGGTGGCCAGTGGATCCAGCGCCGACGCTGGCTCATCCATGAGAATCACCTCCGGGTTAACAGCAATCGCCCGGGCGATGCACAGGCGCTGCTGCTGACCACCGGAGAGCTCCGTTCCCGGGGTATCCAGCCGATCCGCCACCTCTTTCCATAGACCGGCACGCTTCAGAGAAGATTCCACCAGATCGTCCAGCTCCGAGCGGGAGCGCGCGGTGCCGTGCAGGCGCGGGGCGTAGGCGATATTTTCGTAAATGCTTTTCGGAAACGGGTTGGGCTTCTGGAAAACCATGCCAACAAAGGTGCGCAGCTGCACCACGTCAACGCTGGAATCGTAAATGTCCTCTTCGTCCAGCGAGACGCGTCCCTGCAGACGAACCTGCGGAATCAGGTCATTCATCCGATTCAGGCAACGCAGGAACGTGGACTTGCCACAGCCCGATGGCCCGATGAGCGCGGTGACTTCGCGGTCATACATGGAGAGGTTGACGTCATGCAGTGCCTGAGTCTGGCCGTACCAGAGGTTGAGATCCTCGGCCTGCATCTTCACCTGCGGCATGGTTTTACCCTGTTATTGATTACCAGCGACGCTCGAAGCGCCGACGGAGCAGCACCGCCGTGGCATTGAGCGTCAGCAGAACGGCCAGCAACACCATGATGCCGGCCCCGGTTCTTTCCTGGAATGCCTGACGGGGTTCGCTGGCCCAGGTAAAGATCTGGGCCGGCAACACGGTCGCGGCATCGAAAATACCCCCCGGTGCATCCGGGATGTAGGCGATCATGCCCACGATAATCAGCGGCGCCGTCTCGCCCATGGCCTGGGCCAGACCGATGATGGTGCCGGTGAGTATGCCAGGCAGGGACAGGGGCAGCACATGGTCCCTCACCACCTGCCAACGGGAGCACCCCATGGCGAAAGCACCCAGCCGAATCGGATCCGGCACCGCCCGCAGGGCCGCCCGGGTGCTGATAATGATGATGGGCAGCGTCATTAACGCCAGGGTCAGCCCACCCACCAGTGCCGAGGATCGAGGCACACCGAAGGTGTTGATGAACACCGCCAGGCCGAGCAACCCGAAGATGATGGACGGCACCGCCGCCAGGTTGTTGATGTTGACCTCGATGGCCTGGGTGAGCCGGTTGTCCGGAGCGAACTCCTCCAGATAGATCGCCGACATCACGCCGATGGGAAAGGCGATGGCCAGGGTCACCATCAGCACCAGCAACGAGCCCACCACCGCCGAGAAAATACCGGCCATTTCCGGCAGCTTGGAGTCGCCGGAGGTGAAGAAAATCCAGTTGAAGGAGGACCGGATGACCCCCTCGTCCCGCAGCGACTCCACCCGTGCTGCCAGGTCATCGGCGAGGGTTTCGTTGCCTTTGAAGTACTGGTCAATACGGCTGTAGACCGGCACCCAGGCCTCCCGGGTGGTGCCGGCCAGCTCCGGGTTGTTTCGCATCTCCAGCGGGATGCCGCGTACCGCCCCGCGGGACACCACGTCCCGCAGATCCTCATCGATGGCGAACCGCCCGATGCGCTCGGCCCGCTCGTTGTAATCCAGCGTCACCCGAATTTCGTGCTGCCAGAAGGCGGTATAGCCCTGGCCGATGATGTCGGCAAAGAAGCCGATGATGATGCCGAATGCCACTAGCAGGGCCGTAATGGAATAGGCCTTGAATCGCGCCTCGCGCCGATAGCGGGCCTTAATTCGGGGGTCATTGGCAGACCCGGTCAGTCGTCGCTGCATGGTCGCATCCCCCCTAGTCGTACTTCTGCTTGAAGCGGCGCACCAGGTAGGTGGACACCAGGTTGAGCATCAACGTGACGATAAAGAGCACCAGGCCCAGCGCGAAGGCCGCCAGCGTCATGGGGCTGTCGAACGCCTGGTCGCCGGTGAGGGAATAAACGATGTTCACCGTGACCGTGGTCATGTCTTCCAGCGGATTCCAGGTGAGATTGGGCCGCACCCCAGCGGCCATGACCACGATCATGGTCTCGCCCAGGGCCCGGGACACCCCCAGCAGAAAGGCCGAAATGATACCCGGGAGGGCCGCCGGCAGAATCACCTGCTTGATGGTCTCGGAGTGGGTGGTCCCGAGGGCATAGGCTCCCTCTCGAAGACTCTGGGGAATGCTGTTGATGACGTCGTCCGAGAGCGAGGATATAAACGGAATAATCATGATCCCCATGACAATGCCCGGGGACAGGATGTTGCTGTAGGAGGCGTCCAGGCCGAAAAAATTGGCGGCATTGACCACCAGCGGCGTTACCGTCACCGCGGCGAAGAAACCGTAAACCACCGTGGGGATGCCCGCGAGAATTTCCAGAACCGGCTTGGCAAAGCTGCGCTGCCGGCGGCTGGCATATTCGGACATGAAAATCGCGGAGAGCAGGCCAATGGGCAGTGCCGTGGCCATGGCGATGGCGGTCACCATGAAGGTACCGGCGAACAGCGGCACGGAGCCAAAGAAGGATCCGCCCTCCTCGACCTCGTCGCCACGCCCGGCCGCTTCAAGGAAGGTGTCGCCGGGCGACCAGACCGTTCCGGTGACGAACTCCCAGACGCTGACGGCGCGGAAAAAGCGCATCGCTTCGAACAGCACGGACAGCACGATGGAGATGGTGGTCACGATGGAAATCAGCGCCGCGCTTAGCAGCAGCAGCCTGATCACCGTGTCCAGCGCGTTGCGCGCCCGGACTTCCGGGCGAACGGCCCGCAGGCCGTAGGCCAGACCTAGCAGGGCCACCGCCACCGACACCACCAGCACCAGCTCCCGGGCCGGGGCGATGAGGCCGGTAACGCTGAGAAGGGCCGCCAGCAACGCCACGCCGAGCGCCGGCAGGCCCATCCAGACCACGGAATACCAGCCGTACTGCTGGGGCCGGGAATGCATGCGGACGCCGGATGCGATGGTGTTCACCGCCTTGCCGCGCCCGAGGCGATAGGCCAGCAGGCCAAGTGGCGCCAGCACCGCCATCAACAGCAGAGTCGTTGTCCCGATGCCCAATTGGCTATCCCGTATCGCCGCGGAAAATACGCCGGTCAGCGGTGCCCGATCCGGACACCACCACCACGGCGCCGAATACTCACTCAGACGATCGGGTCTTGCAACTCAAGATTGCCTCAAGTCCCTCATGAGACCCGGGCAATGCCGGCAATGCTCCGCCGTTTTCAGGGAAAGGTCGCGGGTCAGGACTCCTTTTCGTCAGTGCCTCGGGACTCGCCAGCGTTGACGATGGCCTCCATCTCGCTCAAGTCGATGTGACGGACGTCCCGCCCCTTGACCAGGTAGATGGTGTACTCGCACATGTTGCGCACATGGTCCCCGGCTCGCTCCAGGGCGCGGGTGGCGTGGGTCACATCCAGCATTCGGGAGATGTTGCGGGGATCTTCCATCATGTAGGTAACGTTCTGCCGGATGATGGCCTCATGGTCACGATCGATGGCGAAGTCCTGCCGGACCACCTCCACCGCAGCGGCGGCATCCATGCGGGCAAAGGCATCCAGCGCCTCCTCGAGCATTCGAGTGACCCGATTGCCCATGGTCTCGATGTCGCGAAACGTCTGCTTGCGCAGACGCTCACCCTCCGCCTGGCGCTGAGCCATTCTGGCAATGGATTCCGCCAGGTCGCCGATGCGCTCCAGGTCAGTGATGGTTTTGATCACCGCCACAATCAGGCGCAGATCCATGGCCGCCGGCTGCCGCCGAGCAAAAATTTCGACACAGCGCTCGTCGATGGTGACTTCGAACGTGTTCACTCGAGTGTCGTTCTCGATCACCGCCTCGGCCCGCTCCGCGTCCCCCTCGATGAAGGCTCGCAGGGCGCTTGAGAGCTGGGACTCCACCAGTCCACCCATGGCGAGGGCGCGATTGACGATTTCCTCGAGCTCGGCGTCATAGCGATGTGAATAGTGGCCGCCGATCCGTTTGTTTTCCATGCCAGTTTCCTCGTGGGTGGGGCCTCGGAGCCTGCGGCTCCGGCTACCGGTCGTCAGCCGTATCGACCGGTGATGTAATCCTCGGTGGCCTTCTGGCCGGGATTGGTGAACAGATCCATGGTGTCCGCGTGTTCCACAACCTCCCCGAGGTACATGTACGCCGTGTAGTCGGAAACCCGCGCCGCCTGTTGCATGTTGTGGGTGACGATCAGAATGGTATAGCGCTGCTTGAGCTCTTCGATGAGCTCTTCGATTTTGGCGGTGGAGATCGGGTCCAGCGCCGAGGTGGGCTCGTCCAGCAGGATAACCTCGGGCTCAATGGCAATGGCACGGGCAATCACCAGGCGCTGCTGCTGACCGCCGGAAAGTCCGAAGGCATTGCTTCGCAGTCGATCCTTGACCTCGTCCCAGAGACCCACCGCCTTGATGGACTGCTCCACCACCTCATCAAGAACCCGCCGGTTCTTGACGCCCTGAAGCCGCAATCCGTAGGCGACATTTTCATAAATCGACTTGGGGAAGGGATTGGGCTTCTGAAACACCATCCCCACCCGCCGGCGCAGTTCGGCCACATCCGTGTCGCGCCGGTAGATGTTGACGTCATGCAGATTGATCGCGCCCTCGATATGGCAGGACTCCACCAGATCATTCATGCGGTTGAAGCACCGCAAAAGGGTCGACTTTCCGCAGCCGGAGGGCCCGATGAAGGCGGTCACCCGCTGGCGCGGAATTTTCAACGACACCGACTTCAGGGCCTGCGTCTCGCCGTAGTAGAGATCCAGGTTTTCCACGGTCATGGCGATGTCTTCGTGGGCCAGGGATCTGATCTGCCGGTTCGTGCCTTCGAACAGGCCCGTGCCCATACCGGTGGCGGTGGAATTGCTCTGGTTCATGCGAGTCTCCGTCAACATGTCATTGATTCCTTGAGGGCAGACCGCCCCCGGTCAGTCGCTTTCGGCACGATATTTCTCGCGAAGATGATTGCGGATGGTGATCGCCGTGAGATTCAGCGTCACGATCAACAGCACAAGAATGAGCGCCGTGGCATAGACCAGCTGCTCGGCGGCTTCGGCGTGAGGGCTCTGGAATCCCACGTCGTAAATGTGAAAGCCCAGATGCATGATCTTCCGTTCCAGATGGATGAACGGAAAGTTGCCATCAATGGGCAGCGTGGGCGCGAGCTTCACCACCCCCACCAGCATGAGCGGCGCCACCTCCCCCGCGGCCCGGGCAATCGCCAGGATCAGCCCGGTCATCATCGCCGGTGAGGCCAGCGGCACCACGACTTTCCAGAGGGTTTCGCCCTTGGTGGCGCCCAGGGATAACGACCCTTCCCGGATCGTGGAAGGAATGCGGGCGAGTCCCTCTTCGGTGGACACAATGACCACCGGCAAGGTCAACAGGGCCAGTGTCAGGGAGGCCCAGAAAAGCCCCGGCGTACCAAACGTGGGCGACGGCAGGGCTTCGGGGAAGAAGGCGCGGTCGATGCCCCCGCCCAGGAAATAGACGAAGAAGCCCAGACCGAACACGCCGAATACAATGGACGGCACGCCGGCCAGGTTATAAACGGAGATCCGCACCATTTTCAGGATGGGCCCCTGCCTGGCGTATTCCCGCAGGTAAATGGCGGCGAGAATGCCAAACGGGGTCACGATCACCGACATCACCAGCACCATCACCACGGTGCCGAAAATGGCGGGGAAAATGCCGCCCTCGGTGTTCGCTTCCCGGGGATAGCCGCCGATGAAATCCAAAAAATCCCGAACGTAGAATCCCACCTTGGCCGGTAGGGACATGTCATTGGGCTGCCAGGCCTTGACGACGTCAGCGACTCGCAGGGTGACCTCGCTGCCGCCCGCCTCCTGCATGACGATACTGTCCCGCTCGAGGTCGTCGTAGAGAGCATTGAGGCGTTGCTCCAGCTCGCTGTACTGCGCCTGCAGAGCCGCCTCGCGCTGGGCGAACTGGTCACGCATGGCCTCGGTCATCACCCCGTCCAGCTCCGCCCGACGCTCGTCAAGACGGACACGCTCGAGTTGAAAATTGATCCGGCCAATTTCGCCCCGTTCGATGCCGCGGATCTCATCCCAGAGGTCATTCACCCGAGCCACGCGCAGCTGGAACTCCTCCCAGAGCCCGTCGCCCTCCGCAACCACCTGACCCTGCTCCAACAGGCGTCGGGGAATGCCGAAGAAATCGCCCCACTCGCGGCGCTCCAGCACCGTCGCCTCGGCGGGATAGCGCCATTCGCCCATGAAATCATCGATGTAGTAGGAAAAATCCCGGCCGGTGACGTCGCGGTTGCCGAGCTTGATTAGATGACGGGTGACCAGGGGCTGCTCTTCAGGGATGTCCACACCAGCGTCCCGCATGGCCGCCCCCGTGAGCTGCTCGGAGCGACGCAGTTCACCGATGACTGTCACCGGATCGGTGCCGGGCGCCTGGTAAGTGGTCTCTATCACTGGGTGGGGCCAGAACGCCCCGAAGCCACGCACCAGAATGAGCGCAATCAGCCCGAACACCATCAGCATGCTGATGGTCACGGCGCCGCCGTTCAGCCAGATCCAGGGCGCGCCGCTTTTCCACCACTCTCTCATGTCGTCGTCCTCGCTCCGGATTGGGTGTTAAAGCGATGCATAACGCTGTCGTAACCGCTGCCGGACGATTTCGGCGGCGGTATTGAGCACGAAGGTAAAGACCAGCAGCACCAGCGCCGACAGGAACAGCACCCGGAAATGTGTGCTGCCCACGGCGGTTTCGGGAAGCTCAACGGCGATGTTGGCCGCCAGGGTGCGCATGCCTTCAAACAGGTTGAAATTGACCACCGGACTGTTGCCGGAGGCCATCAGCACGATCATGGTCTCCCCCACCGCGCGGCCAAAGCCGATCATGACGGCGGAAAAAATGCCCGGGCTGGCAGTGGCCAGCACCACCCCCAGCACGGTCTGCCAGGGGGTGGCGCCGAGAGCCAGTGAGCCGTTGGTTAGATGCTTGGGTACGTTGAAGACCGCATCCTCGGCAATGGAGAAAATGGTGGGAATGACGGCAAACCCCATGGCCATGCCCACGATCAACGCGTTGCGCTGGTCATACGGGATGCCGATGTCGGTAAACCACTGACGCATGGATCCGTCGAAGAAGGCCACCTCGATCCAGGGGCTGCTGGTGACCACCACCCAGCCAGTGAAGACCACCACCGGCACCAGCAGCACGGCCTCCCACCCGGCCGGCACCCGGTCGCGGATACCGGTGGGTAGGCGAGACCAGCCAAACGCCGCCGCCAGAATCGCCAGCGGGAACAGCAATACGCTGGTCACCAGCATCGGCAGGTTGTTTTCCACCACAGGCGCCAGCCAGATACCGGCCAGAAAACCCAGAATGACCGTGGGCAGCGCCTCCATGAGCTCAATGGAGGGCTTGACCACCTGGCGGATCCGAGTCGACATGAAGTAGGCGGTATAAATCGCGCCGGCGATGGCCAACGGCGTGGCCAGCAGCATGGCGAACAGAGCCGCCTTGAGCGTTCCCACCGATAGCGGGACGATGCTGAGTTTGGGCTCGAAGGCATCATCCGCCGAGGATGACTGCCAGATGAACTCCGGTTCGGTGCGACCCTCGTACCAGACCCGTCCCCACAGGGAGCTCAGCGTGGTCTGCGGGTGCCGGTTGTCCATCTCGAGCACCCGGATCAGGTCGGAGCCTTCACTCTTGACCAGTACGCGGCCGTTGTTGGGTCCCACGGCCATGCGAGCAATCGGTGCGTCGGTCACCGCTTTCGTGGCCAGGGTCGCACCCGAAGTGCCGAAGTGCAGGCCGACGTTACCGGCGGCATCACCGGTGAGAAATCCCTTGCGGATGTATTCCGGCTCGATGAACGTTACCGCCGCCTCGTGGCTGCGGAAACTGCGAATGGGCGTCAGCCTGGCGTCACCGGCGCCTTCCTCCCGCACCGGGAACCACTGGCGGACACTGCCGTCGGAGCCGCCCACGATCAGTGAGCGGGAGCCCACCAGGAATTCCGCCGCGGTGACACGAGCCCCTTCGCTCACCATCTCGACTTCTTCGATCAGGCGCGGATTGTCGCGATCGACAATGTCGAAATTGAACAGATGACCCCGGTCATCGATCACAAAAATATTCCGCAGAGTTTCCGGCAGGAGGATCTGCTCCACCGGCCGGTCCAGTCCGGGCAGTTCGTGATCGGATCGACTGATCTGGACGACACCGGTCATTAAATCGGTGCGGGTTTCGAACAGCGCCATGACCACACGACCATCGGCGGTACCCCCGGCCACCAAATACCCCCCGCGGCCTTCCACCACCGCCAGGGTGGTGTATTGATCATCCAGCCCGGCCCCCAGTCGAGTGGGCTCATCCCCCAGCGGGAATACCAGCTCGGGCTCAACGATCCGCTGACCGCCGCTGAAGCGCTCGGCGTAATCAATCTCGACCGGCAGCACGGTGCCATCCGAATAGCCCTGAACAAACAGGCGCCGACGGCTCTCGGCGCGACCAAAGCCGGTGATGGCCTCGCCCGCCGGTCGGGGGACCTCCAGGCGCTCGCGAATGCTGCCGGNGTCGGCGTCAAAAAACGTAATCACCCCGGATTGGGAAAAACGCGCACCGAGCTGTTCGAAGCGATCCAGGGTGAGATGCTCGGTGGGTGCCGGATCCGCGTCCCCCGGCACCGAATATTCCGTGTCAAAGTCGACACTGACCGGCTTGAGGAGTGGGAACGCTTCGTAGAACAGATAGACGAAAATCAGGCCCAGGGCGATGATGACCCCGATACCTCCCAGGCCCACCCCGTAGAGAGAAAATCCATCCTTGAAGGCCCGCCGGCGCCGAAGCTTCTGGCGCGCCCCGGCATCCGGAAGCAGGGATCCTGTGGACGGATCAGGATTGCTGGTGGAAACGGCCATGATTGCCCTCTGTTTCGCGATGCATCGAAGACAGAAAACAGCCCTGAGCCAGAGGCGTCAGGGCTGTCGGTTGGAAGGTCACTGGCAGCGACTCAATCCAGGTTCATCTCGGTGCGAAAACGCTCCGCTGCAGCCGCCGACAAAGTGACATAGCCGTCCCGATTGACGACTTCCTGGCCCGGCTTGGAAAGCACCATCCGGAAGAACTCGCGCTCCATCGGGTTCCAGCCATCCTCGGGATGCTGGTTGGCGGCCACGTAGAGGAAACGGGCCAGCGGGTAGTCACCGGTGGCAGCGTTGTCAGCGGTGGCCTCGAAGCCATTCAGCGGCACCACTCGCACACCCGACGTGCGGTAGCCGATGCCGGAGTAGCCGATGCCGTTCAGGGTCTGCTCCACGCCCCGAACCACCGCCGAGGATCCTGGCTGCTCGTTTACCGTGGGTTTGAAATCACCGCCACAGAGGGCGTTTTCCCGGAAGAACCCGTAGGTGCCGGACACCGCGTTCCGGCCAAAAATCGTGATGTCACGATTGGCCCAGCCGCCGCTCATGCCGGCGTCACCCCAGGTGCTGATATCGCTGTCATGGCCACAGGAGCGGGTGGAGGAGAAAATGGCGTCCACCTGCTCCAGGGAAAGGTCCTCAACAGGGTTATCCTTGTTGACATAGACGGCGATCATGTCGATGGCCACGGGCACCAGCGTCGGCGCGTAGCCGTGCCGGTCTTCGAACTCCCGCTGCTCGGAGTCCCGCATCGGGCGGCTCATGGGGCCGAAGTTCGAGGTGCCCTCGGTCAGCGCCGGCGGCGCCGTGGAGGTGCCTGCCCCCTGGATCTGGATATTGACGTTGGGGTAAACGTTGGCGAACTCCTCGGCCCAGAGGGTCATGAGGTTGTTCAGGGTGTCAGAACCCACCGAGCTCAGGTTGCCCGAGATCCCGGACACCCGCTCGTAATCCGGCAGGTTGGGGTCGACATCGGCATTGACCATCGAGACTGACAGGCTCGAGGCGGCGGCGATTCCCAGTAGCAGAGACTTTTTCATCATGATCACGAATCCTCATGTGGAACGTAGGTCGCGCAATACGGCGGCCATCTGGCCGTTGTCGTTTGTCGCGACGAGGAGTATCCGTTTCCGGCATCACAATGATGTGACGGCGATGTGACAATTTCGTGACAGTCGAAAAGTGCCGGCGGGTCGCCCGCCGAATCGGTGGCCGGTCTCAGAGACCCGGCACTGGCTGTTCCCAGGCCTCGCGCTCCACCGGCTGCTGGGGCTCAACGATGGCTCGCAGCTGCAGTTCGAATACCAGGGTCTCCTCGGGGCCAATCTGGCCGCCCCCCGAGGTTCCATAAGCCAGGTCCGGCGGGATGACCAACCGCACCTCACTACCCACGGGAAGGGCGGTCAGGACCTGCTGCCATCCCGGGATGGTGCGATCCACGGGCACCGTCGCCGGCTCAGGGTCGCGCCGGGAGCTGTCGAACTCCCGTCCGTCCACGTGCCAGCCCCGGTAATGGACCTGCACCCAGCTGGACTCCCCGGGAATCTCCCCCGCCCCCTCACGGAGCATTTCCACCTGCAGGCCATTGTCGAAGGTCACGACACCGGGCCGTTGACCATTGCTGGCGCGGTAAGCGGATCCCGCCTCGGCATTGATACGGGCCAGCAGGATCCGGTCCTCGATTTGCTCGGGAGTCAGGCCACAGGATCGGGCACCGACAAAGATCAGCACCAGGGCCAGCAAACTGAAAATAATGAGTCGATGCATGAAGGCGTGATTCAGGGACGACCGAGGGCCCATTCCACGGCGAGACGCCGCGCGGCCGCCCGATCCTCGTCATCCAGGTTTTCATCGAGCCGCCGCCGCAGTTGTTCACCGAGCGGATCCCCTTCCGCTGCGGCGAGATTGGCCCACTTGGCGGCCAGAACCGGATCAGCGTCCACGCCCTGTCCCTGCTGATACATGAACGCCAGCCAGCCCTGCATCTGCCCATGGCCATGGTCGGCGCCAATGCGGGCATAGCGGGCCGCCTCCTGATCATCCACCGGATGATCACCGATGCCTTCCATGTAGAGCCGCGTCAGGAAATAGGCCGCCATGATCTGGCCCTCATCGAGGGCTTCTTCCAGCAGGCCTTTCGCCTCGAAAACCCGATGGGGCGCGCGGCCGCCGAGGGCATCGGAGATCAGCACCGAGGCCCAGGCGGTCTTGGCCGGGGTGTGCTGGGCGTCAATGGCGTGACCGAACCAGTGCTCGGCCCGTTCGCGATCCCGGTCCACTCCGTCCCCGGCCAGATACATCCAGGCCACCTTGAGCGCAAATGCATCGGCGCCCGCCATCGCCGCGCGGCTGTACCAGTGTGCTGCCCGCTCGCCATCCCGGGGTACACCATGGCCCTCCTCGTGGATCCAGCCCAGGTGAGTCATGGCGGTGGCGGATCCGGCTTCCGCGGCCCGCCGGAAAGCCTGGCGCGCCCCCGTCCAGTCCGGTGGATCCTGTGAGAGCAGCGCGTGCGCCCGGGTCTCCGCCGCCTCGGGTGGGCCGTCCAGCGCCGGGGCCGCGGCAGCGGTGCCGACCAGCAACAACAGGCAGACGGTGAGAGAGCGCAACCGCATGGTGCCCACCTCCGGTGGCATTCGTGACAGGGTGCAACGAACCGGGTTCGTTAACCGCCACTACACACCATGCGTGTTACAGATTTTTGACAGGTGGTCGATTACTCCAGGTCGGAGCGGCTCACGGTTACCCGGTCTTCCACCCGCTGACGCCACTCCATTCGCTGCTCTGCCGGCATGGGGATCAGACCTTCGTCCACCAGCAGACCCCCCTCACCAATCATCAGCTCATCCATGAATAGATCCAGAAACTCATCCAGCCCAGTGACCGCTGCCTCATGGGCCGCCTTGATGTAGAGCCACATGGAGCGGGACACCGGATACTCGCCGCTGGAAATGCTCTCGACGGTGGGCACGGCTCCGTCAATGGTCGCACCGGCAATGGTGTCGCGGTTTTCCTCGAGAAAGCTGAAGCCGAAGATACCCACCGCTTCCCGGTTCTGCCGGATCCGCTGAACGATCAGGTTGTCGTTTTCACCGGAGTCCACATAAGCGCCATCAGCCCGAATCCGGCTGTAGGGCCGTGGATAACCCAGAGCTTCACTGACGGCTTCCATGACCAGCTCCTGGAACGCATCGCGGGTGCCGGAGGTGGAAGGCGGACCCAGCACCTCGATACGGCGCTCCGGCAGCGCATCGTCAATCTGATTCCAATGGGTATAGGGGTTATCAACCAGCTCGCCTCCCCGGGGCACCTGCGCGGCCACGGCCAGGGTCAGTTGTTCCCGGGTCAGGGCGAGGGGTTCGTTGTCGATGCTTTGAGCCACCACAATGCCATCGGCGCCAATCTGCGCTTCGACAATATCGTTGACGCCATTGTCCTGGCAGCGATCAAACTCACTGGTTTTCATGCGGCGGGAGGCGTTGTTGATGTCCGGTGTGTTCAGCCCGACGCCGTCGCAGAACAGGCGCATGCCACCGCCGGACCCGGTGGCTTCGACCACCGGCGTGCGAAGGCCGGTGATGGCACCGAACTCCTCCGCCACGTAACTGGTAAACGGAAAGACGGTGCTTGATCCGACAATCCGTAGCTGCTCTCGCTCGGACGCCGCAGCCGTCGAAGCCAGGGCCAGTCCGGTCACCATCGCCACAGTGATCATCTTCCAGCGGGACATTAACGACTCCTCGTGGTGCTGTCTGAAAACACCGCACAGGATAGCGTGAAAATCGGGCAATGACTTGACCGGAAAACCAGCGGTCAGGACACCCGAGTTGCGATGGTGCGGCCGTCTGCGCCGGCACAACCTCGAACCGGCTCCGGGAAACGGCAGCAGAACCGGCTACCCTCCCCCGGGCTGCTTTCGATATCGAGAGTCGCGCCGTGGCGGGAGAGGGCATGCTTGACGATGGCGAGGCCCAGGCCGGTGCCTGCGGCGCGCCCCGAGCCCCCCGGATCCACCCGGTAGAATCGCTCCGTAAGTCTTGGCAGGTGCTGCGGGGGAATGCCCCGACCGGTGTCAGTGACCGCCAGGCAGGCCTCGCTGCCCTCCTGATGCCAGTCGACGGTGATTCGCCCGCCAGGCTCGGTGTATTTGACAGCGTTGGTGAGCAAATTGGACAAGGCGCTGCGGATTTCATCGGCATCGCCACGAACGGTGAGGTCCGGGTCCACCGCCGTGCTGAGCTCATGCTGATCACTGCTGAAGCGCCTGGCCTCCTCAACGGCCGACTCAACAATCGACGGCATGTCCACGGCCATGGCTTCCACCGCCGGAGCCTCTGTCTCCAGGCGGGACAGCAGCAGCAGATCATCCACCAGCAAGCTCATGCGCTCGATCTGCTCTTCCATCAGCGTCAGGGATCGGCCGAGTGGCTTGTCGTCACCCACCTCGTGATCGGCGATCTGCTCGGTCATGCCCCGCAGCACGGTCAGGGGTGTCCGGAATTCGTGGGAAATATTGGCCACGAAGTCCTGGCGCATGGTTTCCAGCCGGTGCACCTGGGTCACGTCACGGGCGAGCAGCAGTTGCTGGTCAAGACCGTAGGGCACCACGCGGATTTCCAGCATGCGCCGGGCGTTGCGCGGCGCCGGAATTTTCACCGCCTCGTTCCAGTCGGCCCGATTCAGGTAACCGGTGAACTCCGGGTGCCGGATCAGGTTGGCAATTCGCACCCCCTGATCCCGGGGCCAGTCGAGGGCCAGATAGTGGGTGGCCACCCGGTTCCACCACTGGATGGCACCGTTGCCATCCAGGACCACGGTGCCGTCGGGCATGGCGTTGGCGCTCTCCCGGAAGCGTTGCAACAGGCCGCTGAGACGGTGACGGCGGTGTCGCTGACGCTGCTGACGGCGCACCATGATGTCGAACACCTCGCCCCACAGGCCGGTGGCCTTCGGCGGGCTGGTTCGCCGACTACGCCGCAGCCACGATTCCAGGCGGTAGAGTTGATAGCCGTGGAATCCCAGTGCCCCCAGAGCCGCCATCAGCAGCACCAGCAGCGGCTGGCCGACAAGGAGACCCATCAGGACGACCACGGTGGTGCCAGCCACGAAGCGAGCGATGGCCGCCGGCCATGGGCTGCTGCTCAGCATTCGAGGCCCGGGTCAGTCCCCCGACATGCGATACCCCGCGCCACGCACCGTTTCGACCAGGTCGTCGTGACCGGTTGGCGCCAGGCTGCTGCGCAAACGGCGGATGTGCACATCGACAGTTCGCTCCTCGACGTAGACGTTGGCTCCCCAGACATTATCGAGTAATTGGGCACGATTGAACACGCGCTCGGGATGGGTCATCAGGAAATGCAACAGCCGATATTCCGTCGGTCCAAGGGTTACCGCGCGGCCTTTGGCGGTCACCCGGTGGCTGGCCGGGTCCAGTCGCAGGCCGCGAATCTCCACCGGCTGATCATCCGCCGCCGGCTGAGCGCGCCGCAGAACGGCATTAATCCGCGCCACCAGCTCCCGGGGCGAGAAGGGCTTGGCCACGTAGTCATCCGCCCCCACATCGAGCCCCCGAACCCGATCCGCCTCCTCGCCCCGTGCCGTCAGCATGATGATCGGCAGGTCCCGGGTTTCCCGACCCCGCTTCAGGCGGCGGGCAAAATCAATGCCGCTCTCGCCGGGCAGCATCCAGTCCAGCACCACGAGATCCGGCAGGCTCAGGCTCAGCGCGGCACCCGCGTCCTCCGCAGACTCCGCATGCCGAACCCGATGTCCAGCCCTCTCCAGAGCCATCGCCACCATCTCGCGGATGGCCGGTTCATCTTCCACCAGCAGAATGCTCGGCATTGGCATCCCCCTTTCGCATGCCCGGGTCGGATGGTACTGAGGCTTTTGTTACAGCTCCATGACAGCGCCGGGCGCTGGCGGGGGTGCCCGGAGATTGGTACATTTCGGCGCATGCGTTATTTCGTCTCCCTGGCTCTTCTGCTGGCGGTGTTATGGCTGGGCCTGTCCGGGGTTTACAAACCTCTGCTGCTCATCCTTGGCGCCGCGTCGGTGGCGCTGGTGGTCTGGCTCACTGAACGCATGGAGGTGTTGGGCGCGGAACACGACCCAGGGACCCTGTCCTGGCGACTGGGGGCCTACTGGATCTGGCTCATCTGGCAAGTGGTGCTTGCCAACATCGCGGTGGCCCGGGCGGTCCTCGATCCCCGCCGCATCCGCCCGCGGATGATTTCGGCCCCGGCCAATCAGCGCACACGGGTCGGCCAGGTGACCTACGGCAACTCCATCACCCTCACCCCCGGTACCGTCACCACCCGTCTCGACAGTGATTCCCGACAGCTCGAAATCCACGCGCTCATTCCGGAGGCGGTGGCGGACATTGAGGGCGGAGAGATGGGGCGCCGGGTGGAGTGGCTGGAAGGCAAGCCATGATGGACGCGGTGCTGCTGGCCACCATTCTGGCCATCTTCACCACCATGGCCCTGGCGCTCTGGCGGGCGATCGCCGGCCCATCGGTGTACGACACCATTGTCGGGGTCAACGTGTTCGGCACCAAAACCGTCCTGCTGATTGCGCTGATTACCTATTTCAGCGGCAACGACGATCTGATCGACGTCGCCATCGTCTACGCACTCATCAACTTCCTGGCGGTCATCGCTGTCCTCAAACTGGTCCGCCACCGGGATCTGGCGGCGGCGCCGGATAAGGCCGATGACTGAGGGGGTCATTGACATCCTGTCAGCCCTCATGCTGCTGACCGGCAGCGCCTTCGCCGTGATCGGTGGCATTGGGATCATGCGCTTCCCCGATGTCTACACACGGCTGCATGCCGGCGGCATCACCGATACGCTGGCGCCATTGCTGATCGTTGGCGGACTGGTGCTTCAGTCCGGGTTCAGCCTGCTGTCCTTCAAGCTCCTGCTCATTCTGCTGTTCCTGCTATTTACGACGCCCACGGCGTCGCATGCCACGGCCCGGGCGGCCATGGCGGCGGG
>SL_8KL_010_SEDDRAFT_10001567_pt1 | contig 19850 bp, 16 predicted proteins | sample SodLakKL_010_SED_4_FD_11160 | JGI IMG/M metagenome (IMG submission 11160)
CTGATAAGTTTATTATAGATTCACAAAAGGGATAAATTTGGATTACCATCTGTGGCTGTTTTCGTTACGAATAGCGGTTGATTTTGTCATCATCTGTAGTTGATGTCAACCGCGCTTGATATATGAACTACGGTGTACGTAAATAGTGAAGAAATAGATCTAGAGAGGTTTTTTGTCAAACGCAGATGATAATTATGATTTGCGGTGGATGGCGGGAGGAGGTGGGGTGTCAGGCGATCGTGGATTTTAAGATGTTTTGGTAGAATATTATCATGTATGAGTTAAAGAGAATTTAAAAGGTTTTCGAAAAGGAAAGAAATCAATATCACTTTTTAGTCTACATCCAAAAACAAAATGAAAACGACACTCTCACTGAAAGATATAAATAAACCCAAATTTCTTTCTTAATCGTGATAAAAATGAGCAGGGTCGAAAAGTATGTTGAAGAATTTAAAGAATTCAAAAATGCTGACCGGAGATGGCATAAAAAATATCATGCCGATGTGGCCCCTCATCAACCCATCCTCTTGTTGGCACTTATAAAACTATACAGGGAAAATAGAATCGATTTGAAAAAAATTAATCCTAAATCTGAAGACCTAACAAGTACAACAAAAAAGATATGGAAAGATTGGTTAGAGTATGAGAGAGATTTTAGAATTAATCAACCACTTTGTGCTATGAGAAATAGTCAGTATTTCTGGAAACGATCTTTAAAAGAGGATTTTGAGCGAGAAGAGGATGGGGAGCCATCCTATAAAGAATATATATATTATATAGAGGATGATGAACTGATAAATATTTTAGCTGATGAAAAATTTCAGAAAAAGTTGATAAGGGCTCTCTTATGGAGTGGAAAAACCTTATCTGACGGAACAGAATATAGGTGTTTTAGCCCGGACGATAGGGATGCCATCAAAGAAAAGATGGGTCTATAATCTACTTAAAACAGGAAGGGTAGATAAAATATGGAAAGATACGACAAACTGGTTCGGGATAAAATCCCCGAAATCATCGAGGATGATGGAAAGGAGTATAAGATAGAGGTGATGGATGATGAAGAGTATAAAGAATACCTTAAAGACAAACTGCTTGAGGAAACCGAAGAGTATCTACGATCTGGTGAAGTAGATGAATTAGCTGATGTCTTTGAAGTCGTAAAGTCCATCGCTGAAGATGAAGGGCTCGGGATCGCTGACTTAGAAGAGATGAGAAAAGAAAAGGCAAAAGAACGGGGGAGGTTCAAGAAGAAAATCAAACTGATAGAGGTTCGAGAAAGAGTATGAAATTAGGAAATGCAAAAAATACGGGATCTTTAGGAGATATAATATGGGCTTTGAGATAAAAGAGAGACGCTGTATGGAAAATTTCAGAGATGAAACTCCTCTGAGAAGTACAATCCATTTTATCAAGCGATGTCGAAAAAGATATAATAATATGAGTTATAAAACATACATAGAATACATCCCTTTTGTGTTTAAAAAAGGAAAATTAGTGAGACTCAGGAAAAGGAAGGGAAAATATGGGCCTAAAGCCATTGGAATGAAATACAAGAAAGTTTTCTTTCTATTTGACCCTAAAATCGAAAAAAAGGAAGTCACACTTGTGACAACTTTTTCTATTACAGAAAACGAATATTCTCGTCCTAAAAAATTCCCTTTCAACAATCCTTTTATCAAAAATAAGGATATGGTTAAAAATATATTTGAGGTCTTAGAAGAAAATGAACGATGAGTAGTAGGAATTTTGTTTTTGAGGTCTATATTCTAAATGTGGATAGACACGCCCTTACCAAGAGAATCAGCGGATTCTCTCTACCCTCAACTTCCGTTTTTTGTCATAAAATTACAATTGGTAGAGGTGAAATGACGAGGTAAGGACGCGGTAGACATAATCTATATTAGACGGATTCTTCAATTCTGAATTAGATTTAAACGTTGCTTTAAAACCCATGAAAATCTCTAAAATGAGTTTATCTTCACTCATATTTTCTTAAACCGGTAGTGTTCTTACGTCCACCAGGAGTATATTTATAATATAAACTTGGTAATGTATAGTTGATACCATGACAAAACCTGAGGATTGGGAAGAAACGAAAGAGTTTTATTATGTTTTGACAAAGTGTATTGAGGCAGCTAAAAAGGGTGAAACAATTACTTATAAAGAGGTGGGAAAGTTAATGGATCTCTCACCTCTCCGTGGAAATAAGTTTGCAAAAGATACGGGAGCTATGGCAGGAGCAATATCAAAAGAGATGAAAAAAATGGTCATCCTATGCTTAGTGCTCTCATAGTTTACAGTGGAGACGGGAAACCTAGTGAGGGTTTCTATAAATTGGATAAAAGTTTAGGTAAACTTGAGGAGGGGGAAAATAAGGAAAATTTTGGCAGACTGAATGTGATCGGGTGTATAACTATTGGGAAAAATAGATGAGACCTAAAGATGTGTAAGAAATATTTTAAATATCGTCATCCTTAACCAAATTGTTAAATTAAAAATCATCTAAATCTCCTACTTCTATGATTAATACTCTTTTTACTCTTCTAACTGACTCGTTTCTACTTAAATCCTCATTAAAATCACGAAACTCTTGAATAATTAGGTGTAATCATAGATATTTTCTTTAGAGTCATAATTATAGACTTTCTCCATATTCATTTCTTCCGTAATTTTCTTTTTACTTTGCCAAATACCCCTTTAATTTTTTCTTTAAATGAAGAGGAGTCTAGTTCTTTCTCTACATCTTCTTTTTTCTTTCTTTTCTTTTTAGGCTTTTTCTTTTTCTTCTCTTTTTCTGATTTTTCTCTTACCTCTTTTTTACTCCACTTTTCGAGGATGATACTTTCGTTCTCTTTAATATCGGATTTCAGGATATCTTTTTTCAAATAAGTTATTGAGCTTTTTTTGTTCTCAGAATCTTTTCCGATAATTGTAGGTTCTCTGTAAGAACCTTTACTTATTAACTTTTCAATATACTCTCTTCCTTCGTTTTCCAATTTAATCAGCTCAGGTTTCAAAGAGTTAGATACAATGGAAAAACCAAAATCAGATCCGGGTTTGCATTTCGTCATATCGGCAAGACCTAGGTATTGTGCTGCACCTTCTAGAAGACGGCGCCCGTCCATGCTCGTTATTCTAGTATTTTCATCCCCAAGGATAGGAACCATATTATAAAAGACTGGTTTTTCCTTTTCACCCTTAGGGTCTCTCAACATTCGTCCCATTCTTTGAACCAGGCTCTTATTTACTTTATAGCCAGAAGTTGCATTTACCACAGCTTCGAGGTTTAAGAAGTCAACACCGACGCCTAGCCGTTTCCCCGTCCCTATAATAACACCTGGGCGATCAGATTCATCAAATTCATCTATCACATTTTTCTGTTGATATGCTTCTTTACCTTCAATACCTACAGCCCATATGTTTTCGTTATCTATATCTGTTTCTTTGTTTAGCACGTTTTTCAGATTTCTTATATCGTCGTTTGAAGAGACCAACGCAAGACACTTTTTATTTTTTGCTTCTTTTTCAATGATATCAGCCATACTTTCAAAAGAGGGTGTTAGATTCCATAATCGGGTTCTCCTAGCATTTATTGACCGTAAGTACTCCCTATAGATGTCGAAGTCCTGTTTCAGATTTTTTCCCTCTATAGTATGACCAAAATCCCTAGCATCTTCGTAGCCATGGAAGTCCTTAATATTCTCATTCTTCTGTATTTTTTGGTACATCTCTTTACATTTACTCGTAGTGTTTCTAAGATGCTCAATTTCCTCGCTTTTGAATTGAGGAGGGTTATAAACGATATGCCATGAAAAATTAGGGATTATACCATCTTCTTTTGCCTCTTCAAGTGTATACTTCCCAAGAAGGGGTAGATGCCGATTTAGATGATCCCTAACCTCTTTACGGGTACTTTTGTCGACGTCTATTGAGCCGGAGAGGGCTATTATTTTAATTGTATTACTCTCTATTAGGGAGGATATATGGCCTACAATTTCTTTGTACTTGTGAATCTCATCTAATACAAGAAGATCATATTTGCTTATTTTTTCTAGCCCATCTGAAGTCATGTTTCTAAGTTTATTTGCTGTGACAAAGTGGATTTCCCCCCAATCCAAATTGATATCAGACAACTCTTTATCTTCTGAAAATCCTGTAAATTTTCTTGGAATTTGTAAGTGTTCATCAAATTCACGCCCCCATTGTTCTAAGACCAGGTTGTCGTGTGCGACTATCATGATTTTTTTATTAGATCCTTTAAGTTCTTTTGTTTTCTGATTTTGGTCTTCAGGATGGAGTTCGCCGTATAATGAGGCAATTGTGGCTATCCCCAAAACTGTCTTACCTGTAGCGGTCGCCATGTCTACATACCCTGCAAAATTTTTATCTATCCACTCCATTAATGCATCTCTTTGATGGTCCCAAAGACGGGTTGTCATTAAAGGTTCTTCAAGTTTTTTGAGTAAAGATCCTGGTCTACTGCTTTTTTCTAGTATCGTTTTTTGAGCCTGTGATGATGTTGATCGGAGGATTTCTAAGCAGCCTTCAGATGGTGTAACATTCTTTCTGTTTAACTCTAAAGACTCATCAAAACCATTGTGAATAATTATTTTGTTAATAACGGATTCCAAAGCCTGACCAGGACTGTCGAGATCTAAAGAATCGAAAGAATTTACCCTTACAGATAGTCTATGAATCTCTCTCATGAGTTTACCGATATCAGTGTCTTTATTACCGTTTTCATTGAGAATCATATCTTCTGATCGACTATCCAAAACCTCAGAAAAGGTTTTCCGATATATCTTTCCCAACTTGAATTGAATATCAGTTATATCAAAACCATGGTCATCATAATAACTGAGATTATGTTCCGTAAAAAATAGGAGGTCTTCGGCTTTCAAATCTAGAGTAGCCAGCCTCTCGTGAGTGTCTAGATTTTCACAGTATGATTCAAAGTCACTCATTTTACATCCACCTCTCAAATTCTGATGGGAGGATCTCGATAATTTTTTCCGGTTCCATATCGTGAAGATCATAAGTCAGTTTTAGTTGATTTACTACTTTTCCAAACCTTCTAAAACTCCCAGGGCCTTTAGGGCTAGATGCCCCTGATTTAATCCCCTCTTCTCTATCCCAATATAATATATGGAGAACTTCGAGTATATTACTGCTAGACATTATGTATTTATTAGAACCTATTTGCTCAGTAATGCGTCCAACATAATCTAGTGGGTGCTCAAGAAATAATTTAATCTTATCTTCGTCATGTAGAGAGTAAATGTAATATGGAAAAGTTATGAGATGTTTTGAATAATCGGAATATGATTTTCCGCAGATGTATCTTGCATCCTGACCAATATTACGAGAACCCTCATCTATTGGACATAATTGATCGAACCAAATATAGGCAAGCCAACTCCACAAACCTTGTTCTTCCACTAACTCGGCCATATCTAGATTGGCCTCATCGAACAGATTATGAAGGTATTCGGCCATTTCCATTTTTGTGGCAAACTCTATGTTTTCGTCTATAGTAACGGGAATTTCCATTGAGACATCTTCAGAATAAGGTTCCTGGTTTAGATTTATTGGTGTTTTTCGAGGAAGTTCTTGAATGTCTTTAAGATACTCTCGAAATTCAGTAACGCCTTCATCTGTTAACGTTCTCGGATACATCATATTACATCACCGCTTTCAATCCAATCTATGTAATTTCGCCATTCCCTATTCCGCTTAGCGGCGAACTCTCTTCGAACATCATCTAACCATGCCTCCATCTCACCTGGTCGGAACTCAGAATCTGAGGGATCAATAACTGTTGGAGGGTTTTTTTCAGGATAGATATTTTTAGCGAGCTTGACCCAATCTCTTTGCCAACTTTCTGATAGGTTGTCTATTCTTTCAACGTTTTGTTCTACGTAAATAATACGAGCTAATATTTTTCTCAAAACTTCGGGATACACAGAAAGAATAAATTGAAAATCACTCCTTGCTCTTTCCAATATATCAGGTATTTCCTCATTCAAGAGAAGTACGGGTCCTCCGTTTGTGCCCGTATATTCTACATTCCAAATTTCCTGGCCTATGCTTGCTTTCTCGACGGGCAGTAGAGGAGTAACTACTTCTTCTTCAGTAGGAGCAATGTCATCAGCTACCCCAAGTATTTTACCGGATTCATCTTTTGCAAAAACCCGAAAAGAGAGGGATTCAGAGTACGCGAGGTCTCCTAAATCTAATCTTTCTCGTGCACCTAAACTATCGACAGTTCCAAAATCATATCTATTCCATTGAAATCGGCGATACGCTTCTACGAAAACTTTTGCATCGCCAGGTAAACCAAGGTCATCAAGGTTAATATCTGCTCTGAATCTATCTATTTTGTCATCCTTTTTGATAGTGCTAATATCTACATTGTTTTTTGGAATCCGTTTCTTTTCCGTGTGATTTATTGTCCTTTTCATGCTTCACCCCTCATATTTTGACTATTAAATCTCGGCTTTCATCGAAACCAACAACCCTCATTTCAAAATCTGGATCATACACTCGGAATTCAAGTTCGTTTTCTTCTCTTTTCTCAATTTCATATCCCGAGCCTGAGAGGTTAAGATCTTGGAAATCAAAGTCGAATAGCTCATACTGGTTGAAGGGATTCCCACGATGGACATCGTATGCTGCTTTTAGAGTTTCTTCGATCGGGAGGAATTCCTCCTCACTTGTAAAGCGAATTCTAAAACCTCCACTAATCCGTGTTATGCTGAGCATTCGGCTTTTAGAGGGGATCTCATCATCGGGGCCCGGATCAGGAGATTGTTTCACATCAGGAGTTCTTTCTTTGTCATTTTTATCCTTCTCGTCTTTATCATCGTTTTCCTTTTCAGGGACATTATTTATCTTACCTACGGTAGGAGTTTGTGGAGTATAGCCTTCTCCACCGACCACCGAGAAATATTCCTGAAGCAAACCCTCGTATCTATCCTCTTTTGTTTTGATCAATATACTTGTAATATCCCGCATTGAATTTCTAATATACCGAATAGTGGATTGACTTTCATCGTATTTATTAATAAATCCTTTGGTTTGTTCGTTCCAACGCGTGTGTGCTGGAACTTCAGCGTCCGCAAGGAATGAAGAAACAACATCATCTTCAACAATCAACATTCCTCTAATCGGGCGCCTCCCTAATCTGTTATAAAGTTTGGACTCCTCTGGTAATCTGATTCCAGACCTAATATAATACTCATCTGATCTACTGAGTTCCGATGGATGGTATTGTTTTAGAAAAACAAAAAAATCACCCCATTTCTCGCCACCATTTCTAGGCTCAATACATACAGGTATAGATAAAGTCAAGATATCTCCCTTAGTAAATTTTTCTTTAATATTTTCAAGTTCATCTCCGATTAGATTTTCATCTATTTCTTTTTCTTCGCCCATCACGTCAGGTAATTGGAATACACTATCGCTTTCTAAATTTTTAATCCCATTGAATACAAAATTCATCAATTCGTCAACGTCTTTATCCTCCCAGTTGGTATCACTCCAATCTCTACGCGCTGCCGCTTTTATAAGTCCCTTTCTTTTCAAAAGTGACTGCTTTCCTTGACAATTATCTTCCACTTTAATTAACAAGTTTTCTCGCAGAATCGGATAAAAATAATGCATAATCACGGACTTGAGAACAGATTCGTAATTTAGGTCTGAGACAGGATATGGTATGATTAATGAAAGACCAGGATGTTTTTTTCTCTTGATAGGTAGAGTTTTCTTGAAATGGCGTAATGTGTGTTTATCTATTATCGGTTTAGAGTTTTCGTTGCGGAAGAAACCAAAGTACCTGTATCTTTTGTCCCTAATAGTGTGGGGTTTTAGGGCTGCTTTTCCCATCAAGTACTCTTTGTCATCGTTTCGCTTGGTAATCCCCCAGAAGGTGTTAATTCTAGTAGTCATGAATAAAGTATTTTTACCAAGCCCCCATCTTCCTCCTTTAGTGCCACTCTTTCCTGACATACCTTCTCTGAGCCAGAAGTTTAAAAAATTATCATCTTCATGGGCAGATTCTTCATCTCGAGAAACAGGGCCCGTTAAGCCTATAGTACCAAAATCTTCTATGACAAGTACCGATACATCTGGATTGTCACATACCTCCCAATCATTTGGTATGACATCCCATTCCTTGAGATGGGGTTCAAGTCCGTCAATATAGTCTTCTATATCTTTAAAGGGAACTTCATCAAATGCAAACCTGACTTGTACTTTATCAGAGTCCTCGGATTTAGCGTCGAGTGAATTTTGCAGAACTTCCCTCACGAATGCTTCAGGCCGCGGTGTGTCTCTAAAAAATTCTCTACGATGAGGTTGCTGTTCGAGATCATTAGCCCCAACCTCTTCAAATTTCCATTCCTTCATGGGTTCTCATCCCCTTTAAGGTATATGTTCAATCTGCTATCCATCAACCTTACATTAAGAGGTATTACCAGATTAGTTCTGGTTATAATTTTCGTCTGTTTATCAATCATATTCAAAAACCTCCTCGAAAGTTATATCATCATCTATTGAATTTATGGTATTCTTTTTTTCTTCATAATTAAAATCTAAATTTGGATCTGTTTTTCCTAAGTAAATCACCTTATTCTCTTTCAGAGTTAATATGTGTCCTTTCTCATTTATAGCTATCCTCCCACCTCCTTTCAGTCTTTTTACTGTATTTCCTACCCTTTTAATATCCTTATCAACTATGTATTTTCGACCTTTATTTGTTTTTTCAAATGGGTTTCCGTCTGCATCAATACTGATTTTATATCCTTCATATCTCCCAGGATATTCGTCTTCAACTTCTAATTCTGAAACATCTATTTCTCTCACCTTTTTTTCTTCAAATCTTTTAGTATCAGGTTTTTCGTCCTCGGATGCAACTCTTAAGTACCCCTCAGCTGGATCATTTTCACTTGGTTCCCAGATTTCATGGACGATTTCCGCATTTCCCAATTGCTTCCCCCAATCTACCTCTTTGAACAATCTTTCGTCAACTGTGTCTCTAGCATAAATCACATATAATCTAGCTTCTTTATCAACATCCTCCGGATTTCTGAGAATCCTACCAAGTGTTTGAATCCTCTGTCTCAAGGAACTAGTTGAAACCCTTATTATCCCTATATCTGCATTTGGAACATCTACACCTTCTATAAGGGCTTTAACACTCAACATTACATTTGCAAAACCTTCTTCTGAGAACCACTCTATGGCAAATCTATTCCATATCTCTTTTTCATGGCCGGTGTGATACATCACTGGTTTGTAGTTAGCCTTAGAAAATAGATCCTCAATCTTTTTATCAATCTCTTTTAAACCCGGATGTTCTTCATATAAAGCTCTCCTAGGAATTGTCTCTTCACTAAGTTCTCCCGTTCTAGGGTTCACGCCTTTTTGTCTTCCAATAAATGGAGTTATTAATTCCTCTAATTGTTTTATTCTCTCTTGGAAGACTATCCTTTTCCGATCTTCAATAGTCTTTTTGTAAACGTTCAGAGAATCACCTGTATTTTCAATCCAAAAGATTTTTTCTCTATCTTTTTTCAAACTCCATCTATTTTCATCCTCAGATAAAACGATATCTTCTGGCAATTTGTGATCGTGCTTTTGGAAAGCTCCTCTTAATTTTTCATCTACGGGACCTTCTCTCAAACATTCTTGATACATATCTAGATCTAATTTGAACATAAAGTTTTCTTTTAGTAATTTATAACAAACTCCCTGCCTAGCAATAGCCTCATCAACGATTTCTCTTCTTTTTTGAACATATGTGAAATATTTTCCTATCGTAGCATCGTGACCTTCGATTTCGTTTAGGATATGATTTAATTTTTGTTCAAATTTCCCATCTAGCTTCCAAAGCCAATTATCATACTTTGCTTTAATTTTCTTTAAAACCTTTCTAATTTTTTTAGTAAGCTTATCATATTTTGCTCTTTCTGTGGTAGATAAATCGATTCCAATATAGTGTATCTCAAAAGGAGGTATTATCTCCATCTTTCTAGCCTCTTTATATGATAATTCATAGAAAATAGATCCTAATTCATCTAACAAAATTTGATCTTTTTTTCCCCTTTTTTCAGTATTTTCCTTGAACTGAGGATCTACAGGAGTAGCTGACAGCCCTAAAGAAGCAGTCCTTGGACAATCAAATACCTTTCTAAAAACTTCACCAGTATATCTGTGACATTCATCAGCAATTAGAAGATGAGGAACTTCATTAAACTTTTCCAAATCCTTCTTTAGAAAATCATTTTTTACTGCAGAATTAACTATTGATACAATTATATTATATCCGTCTGAAAAATTATCTTTATTACCATCTCCCAACCAACCAATTTCATCGGCTGGTACATGCAATTTTTCTGCAAATTCCTTCAACCATTGATACATCAAAACTTTAGTAGGAACAATGACACTAACCTTACCCTCTGGGTTTTTTTTCAACCACCTTCTTACAACTTCTAAAGCCATGATAGTTTTACCAGCTCCAGTCACTACTTCTACGATCCCTGTTTCTGGTTGATGATCCTTATTTGAGACACCTTCAAACCACTCTGTTACGGCTTCTTTCTGCCATTTCCATAATTCAAATTTGGAAGGAAAAGAATAAGGTTCACCACCCCCTTTCATTTTTTCTAAATCAATTCTTGACATCTTTGTTTTTGCTGAAGTCAATATCTTATGGGCTTCTCTAGGATTATCCGCCTGAGCTATTTTCTCTAAAATATCTTTACTGAGATTTTTAATATCGATTACTTCAATGGAGTTAAATTTATTACAAATTTTTTCTCTCAAATCTCTCTTGTCTTTTTCTCTCAAAAATTTCTCAGCTTTATACAATTTTGGTTTACTATTATCGATAGTTCTTTCTATCCTTTTTACATCTAGATATTCTTTCCAGAAAGTTTTATACCATCTGCTTTGTTTTCCCCATCCCCCAGATTCTCTATACATATAATATTTTGCTAAATCTCTTTTTGTTTTATCTGATAACAAGTTGGTGTTAGGTCCATTTCTTCTTAATATATTTTCTAATTTACTGAAAATATCACAATTACTAAACCTTCTTTCCAACGTACTATGGTTTTTCCCAAGAGTATACTTTTTTGGAGAATCATTTATGAGTTTTAGTCCAGCCATGAATTTTAGTAACCTTATGAATTCCTGAAGATCATTACGATTTTCATTAAATCTATAGATGGATTTCAATCTCTCTTTAATGTCATTATGACGAAGGGGTTCATCGCTATTTTTTACGATTCTTAAAACCCTCTTTAATGCTTCTATTCCTTCTGGTAAATTGTGTTGTAAAACCCATCCTCGCTTGATAGAATACCACAAAAAATCAGAAAATGACATATCGCCTTTTAAATATTCCTTTCCCGTTGACCAAGCACTTATATTACCATTTGATTTTTTTAAGATCCCCATCCTCATTACATTCCGAATCATCTTTTTTATAAATTCACTAGCTGGTTCATTACCAGGGTCGCCATATTGCTCGTCAGATTCTACCTTTAATATCGTTTTCTGAGATTTCTCAAGATATTCATCCCATGTCGGATTTTCCCCCATAATCGCATTTGTTGCTTTTAGAATGTTTTTATATTGTTCTTCAACGTATGGCATCGGGTATAATGGAGGAAAATACTTTTTTTGAATTAGATCATTTTTAGAATCCAGATTCATAGTTTTCACCTTTATTGTTAGAATATCCTTCCCAATAAGTGTCTAAATCTTTAAAATAAGTCCTAGGAGCAGATCTGTTAGGGAAGTCATCGACAGTCCCTAGGTATATTGGCCAACATCCATCAGTATTTTGTAATCTCTTAAGAACGACTCTTCTATTTTTCGTTGTATCACTTTTCCAATTTTCTATTTTATCATCAATTTTCTGTTCATATTGAGGACTCACTTGAGAACCGGGTAAATTCATCCAAATATGGCCAAATTCGTTGAAGTATATTATACCTCCCTTTGGACGGATATCCCTAAAAAGTCGAGTCAATTGTGGAAAATCATTTATCGATTCAAAGTGTAGTTTCAGCTCCCTTCTTGGACGATTGTTGGTCCAACCTCTGCTAACTGACCAATAAAGTTTTGTTCCTGCTCCTTTTCGAACCCATACTGACCAACATTCACCATGGTTAAAAGATAGACCATTCCATATCCCAAATTTCTCAATTTCTGGGTTCAAATCAATCCCCTCAAAATTCCATTCCCCCTTTAATTTTCCCAAATAAAAGGCACCTCGTCCGCCTTTGACAGTCGTGATCACTTCTTTATAAGGAGTAACTTTAAATCTTCCTCCACTTTTTCCTATTTCTCTAAATGCTCTTATTAGATTTATTGGCAGAACGGGTTCCCCATCTTTGTTCTGGTGAAATAGGGGCTCAAAATCCCTGTGTTTCCATGCTACGACCTTTTTCCTTTTTCCATTTATTCTTGTTTCAATCAGACTATATCTTGATCCTCTGTAGGGTAGGGGCCACTTATCATATGGTTCCAAAGAGATTTTATTACCTCTTTCCGCGGGGACTACAGTACTTTCCTCTTTGATTTCCACCCGTCCCATATTTACTCACCACTCTTCTGGGTCATCATCAACTTCAGGAGGAGATGATCTGGACTTTTTCCCGAAAGATTTTATCCAGTCTTTTAATTGCTCTGATTCTTCTTCAGAAAGAGGGGCAACAATACTTTCTGGTTTCCCAAGATCCCATTCCATATTAATTTCCCCTATGTATATGGGTATCATTTCCAATCCTCTTTCTTTTCTTAACTTAATTATTTTTTTCACGTTTTGCGGTAAAGCATCAAATTGTTCTGCTGCCTTTTCAGGTCTGGGATGAGCAGGAACCAAAGTTATTATTTTTCTTTTAGGAGTTATCCTGAAAGACCCTCCTTCTGATTTATAGTACAATAATTCTTTCATAATGTCATCAGGAAAATTTTGAATAACTGGATAGTGGATTCCTTCTGGAGATCTCCACCATATCCTGTCTCTCCCAACAAAAGAATATTTTGCACCATCATATATACTTGGCCATAAATCCCCAGGATTTAGACCAGAGGGATGTAAAGGAAATCTGTGTTGGTCTAATTTATTACCTTTCTCATCCAGGGGTACAAGTTCCAAAGAGTTATCCAATTTTCCTAGCCATGTCTCCTCTATATTGTCTCCATCATCCTCTGAGGGAATTTTCGTCAAAATATCCTTATCTTCAGTTATCCGAATACTTCCACCTTCTCCTTTATATTGTAACATCGTTCTTATTAAATCTCTAGAAAGACCCTCAACCAATAATCTTCCTGTCCCTCTGTAAACTCTCCACCAAACCTCTTCATCCTCATTAAAATGCAACTTCAATCCCCGATAATGCTCAGGCCAAATATCTCCTGGATCTTTTGGTTCCTTTTTTTCCCATATATTGGTCTGACCAGCCTCAGTTTTTGTAACCATACCTTTTTTTTCCAACTTATCCAACCGCCTGTTCACAGTTTTCTTAGTCAAATCAAGTCTCTCTGCAATTTCAGGAGTGCTTAATCTTCTTTTTTCAAGGAGCGATATAAACTCCTCGTCTTCTATCTTTTTCGATCTTCCTCTTTTAGACATATTTCCACCTTTTTCTCATATGATTCTTCTATGAAACTTCTTCTTAATAAATTTTTTCACTCTACGAGACATTATTCTACCACATTATGTCTCTTAATAGGACAAATAAACGCTTTGAGGAACTTTAATAATGAGGTTATATTTTATAAAAATAAACTAAAATTATTCACTCTCGATAATCAACGAATTAAATATTGCTCTAATTTCTTTCTATCCTCTTTCCCTCCAAGGAGTCAGTGAAAAAACACCAATTAAAGGTATCGGCTTCCCCTTCTATACCAGCTCTTTCTTCTTCCCATTATCAACTATAGCAGGTAAATTACATATCAAATCTAGTAGTTAGACGTTGTCCTTCATATATGAAATTCTATAGGTTACTACTCTTAAAGTTTATGATCTTTGATTACCAATGGAGAAAGGTATGGTTTAATCAGGCTTATGAGATCACAGTATTAGGTGTCGCTAGGATAAATCTCTCCAGCCCCCTCCCCTTCTCCCCACCATCTTTCCCAGGAGTCAGCGGAAAAGCACCAACAGAAGGAATCGGCTGATCTCCACCACTCTAAACACTAAATCTTCATTCTAAGGATACAATAAGTGACGTCTTGAGATTCTAATATCGCATCTTTGTAGGTGTGCATTTTGTAGATATTCGCTTTTTTAGATTTTTTTCCAGCACTATGGAAATCTTGTGAATTAGAATGATTTTACAATATAGTGCTTTTAAAATATATAAGCTAAAATTTGGATATCTAGAAATGATGATAGCATACTAGAAAGAGGATTTGCACGAAAGAAAAATGTAATGAATTTGAGATAATTTCTGAACTTGAAATATTAACATGTAATTTTTATTCTACCAAACAAAAGGAGAATACTACGAATAAAATTTTTGATATTGCTAACACTTGTATTAACTTTTTTAACAATCCTTGTTAACATGATACAAAATTAAAACAATTGTTGTTTTGGTAGTGTTAAGGAAAAATTTAAAATAAAAGACAATTCATATAGATATTAATGATAATCACTGTGAACCTAGATCGACAAACCATAGAAGAAATCGAAAATATAATCTCTGAGAAGAGGTTAAGAGATCTTCATTCTTTTATTAAATATGCTGTTAGAAATCAAATAGAACTAGAAAAAGAAGGAATTGAAAATCCTAGGTTAGAGCTTTCTCTTCAGGATAAAAATTCAGAAAAGTTATCATTTGAACAGAAAAATTTTAGCCATGAAACTCTTAAAATAGAACCAAAAAAGGTTGATAATTTAATCACACTTGATCTTAACGAAGTAAAAAACAGAACAACAGAACCTATCTGGACTATAAAAAACAGATACTTTCCGATCAAATTTGTATTAAGATTTTTACAACATCGCCTTGGCAGTATAAATGATGATGGCATAACAATAGAGGATTTAAAAGAATCATTATTGGACCCTTCTTTAAAAATTAGAGAGGATCTTGAAAAATTAGATGATTTACTAAATAATAAAAGGGGAAAAAAGATATCTACTGGTTTTCCCAAAAATAAAAAAAATAGCTATACCCGTTTTTTTAAGAATTTTGTAGTATATAAAAGCAAGAGGGAAAATAGTATTGATGGATTACCATATCAATTAGGATTTGTTAATGTCGATGGAAATATTTTATCTCTCACTAAAAAAGGTTACAAATTTTCTAACCTAAAATCGCCCATCCTGGATGGATATTATATTAATAAAGAAAAACCTTCATATCAGTTTTCTAAAGAAGAACTACAATTCCTATATAATCATATTTTAAATTATACCACCTCTGAAAAAGACCTGATTTTATTTATGACATCAATATTAGAGGGTGATGAGATCAATACTCCCTCTAAAGTAAATAAAGAATTAAAGCCATACTTAGAAGATAACTATCCTAAAGAAGGAGGATATACTGATACCTCCATAAATAGTATAAGATCTGGATTAATTAGTAGGATGTCGGAAATAAAATTAATAAAAATAATAAATAGAAATGGGGGAAGTGTATATGAACTAACTGATAAGGGAAAAAAGATTGGTGATAAATATGGAGGGTAGTATAGAAGTAGGTAAAGAAATAGATATGGATGTTGACAATAGAGTAGTACTACAAGAAGGAAAGGAGGCAATAGGCAATAACCCAATTATGGCCCTAATTGAATTAATAACAAATAGTTTGGATAGTTACTATAGAATGAAGAAAGATAATAAAAATATCAGTGAAGAAAACTTTGGAAAGTTAGATATTGTTATAGTTAGAAAAAGGAAGGGAAAGTGTAAGATTGGAGTAAAAGACTGGGCCGAAGGAATGTCACAAGAAGAAATGATCGATTTCATACACAAATATGGGAAAAAGACAAGTGGAAAAGATAAATATAAGGATATTCGAGGCTACTTTGGGAGAGGATTGAAAGATGCAGTTGTAGGATTAGGTGGGAGAGGTATAATAGTCTCAAGGAAAAATAAAAAAGTCACCCGGGCTGAAATATATGTTAAAAACAAATCACCTAAATACAAAGTAATTTACAATAAACCAGTCTCAGATGATTTATTAGAAGAAGAAGGATTGGGATGTGGAAAGACTATTGTTCTCGTTCAATTTGAAACAGAAGAAAATAAAACAATGCCTAGGTTTGATAAATTTGCTGAGCAATTAACTTTAGCAGTACCTTTAAGAGAAGCAATGAAATCTGGTAAAATAAAATTGATGCAAAAAGACAATGAGGGGAATACAAAAAGGCAGCAACCTTTGAAATATAAGGAACCAGATCATACTGTTGTATATCAAAAAAATAATATCAGAATAGAAACAACTACATTTGATTTAATTCTTAAAAAAGCTGAACATTCTTTACAACAATCTGGAATGTGTAGGACAGGGGGATTATTGATTCGAAGTGGGAATACGATCCATGAAAGCACTTTATTCAAATTTGATGATGACCCAGCAGCTCAGAAATTTTTTGGAGAAGTTAGGTGTGATTATTTAGACAAATTGATCAACCAGGAAGAACCCGTAATTTTAGGGAGTAGACGTGGACTTAATCGTAAATATCCGTTTATAAATAAATTGAAAGAGAAGGTTGAAGAAAAAATAGAGCCCTTTATTCAAGAAGAAAAAAAAGAAAAAAGGAAAAAAAGAAAGATAATTAGTGATGAAACGAGAGAAAGAACAAAAAAAGTGAGAAATCTATTAAATAAGTTTGCTGATGATGAGTTAGAAGAAATAGTTGAAGGACATGAAAAATCAAGAGAAGGTGATAAAGTTCCTGCAAAACCACCTAATGGGTTTGGATTCATTCCTCCTTATTATAAAATAAAACAAAAACAATCTAAGAAAATACTATTAAGAGCAGAAACTCCGTCAATCATTCCCAGTTATAGTAATATTGAAGTATCTTCATCTAATGAAAACATTATTATTGAAAATAAAGAATATAATATTGGAGATAGTCAAATAAATGATGAACATGGGATTGCCAATATAAGGATTGATGTTAAAGGTGAAAAACCGTATGAAAAGGGTGAAATAGTTGCCCAAACAAAAGATAAGGAAGATAATACTCGAAAAGCCATTGCGCAAGTCGAGGTAGTTCCCTCGGAACAATATCCAAATAATGGATTTGAATTTATCCCAAGTTCTTATAGAATCAAAGTTCAAAAGAAGAAAAAAATTAAATTAAAAATAGATACAAATTTGATAGATGAAGAAAAAAAAATTGAAGTAACCTCAGATCATGAAGATATTCATTTACCAAAGCAAGAGTTAAAGGTAAATCCTGAAAAAGGAGTTATAGAGAAAGGTATTAAAACTTATGGAGAAAAGGAAAATATTAAGGGAAAAATAATAGCAAAGATGGGAAGTAAACAGACAGAGGCAACTGTAAAAATTACTTCAAAAACACCCAGGCCCCGAAAGAGCGGGATAATTAAAGACATCAACTATGATACTGAGACACCAGAAGAAGATGTGATACAAAGGGTTAGTTACGCTAACAATGAGATAACGGTATACACAAATGATAAGAGTATTTCAAAATATTTTCAACCTACTGTTGATTTAGAGGGAGATATTTCCTGTCAGTTAATCTGCGCAGAGTTATTTTTAGAAGCCTTCTGCAACATGTTAGCTCAAGAAAAAGAAAGAAAGGGAGAAATTATTGATATTGGAGGTAATAAAATAGATGCCTATCAAAGAGAGATAAACAGTTTAAAGAAAAAATATGGGCAAATGATCCACGATAATATAGTCAATGATGGATTATTAAAGAATGCAAAGGAAAAATAAAAAGAGTTGAAAAATATGGAAAGAAGGAAATCAAAAGCAGAACCCTTTGAATTGGAAAAATATGAAGATTTCGCATTGACAGATTTGGTAATTTACGCATTGTTTTCTTTAGATAAAAAGGAAGTAGAGACTACATTTGAAAACTTAACAGCCGAATGTTTTGAACTTTTTCCTCAAAAATTCCAACTTCCTGGCTATCCTGATTATCCTGATGCAAGAAGGGTTAGTCGAGAAGTCCGAAGACTAAGTGGAGGTCTAAGTGAAGAAAAAGGAAAGAGCAATTATTTGAAAGGGAATTTAAAGACAAGTTTTGAATTTACAGAAAAAGGATTAAAAAAATTAGATGATATTCAAGAAAAATTAAAATCAGGAAAAAGTGATGAGGAAGAAATCAAAAAACGGACTAGAGCTAGGAGAGGGAAGATTGAAAAGGTGATTAGCAAACTTCAACAACATCCTCTATACCAAACATATACTGAAAAAGGTAGAAAAACTTCAATCCCGGAGCATCAATTGAGGGATTTATTATTTGCAACTATGGAAACGCCACGGGATAAGTTAAGGGAAAAAATGGAAATCATGATAGAATATAGTGATGATTTAGGAAGAGAGGATGTTAAAGAATTTCTAAACTATTGCAAAAAGAAAAATAAAGATATATTCAAATGAATAAGCAACTAAAAAATGAAAAATATTTCAAAACTCCTAAAAAGGACCCCCCCTCGAATTACCATCGTTTTCATCCTCTTGTTCATCTAACTGTTCTTTGCAGCATATTATCTCCTACAGTAAGAGCACATTTACTCCGCCATTATCATTCGATATATGAAACTTTTCTTTCCTCCCATCCTTCCTAGGGGTTAGCGGAAAAGAACCTACAAAAAGAATCGGTTCATCTTCTCCCACCACCTTCTCGCCCATTTACCATTATAAACAATAGCATCTAATCTTATGTCTAGGAATCTAAAATTAATCTTCCAACAACCGTCTTTGATATATGAACAATGGCAGTTTTTAATCTTCTCATTATCAAACACAGCAGGTGAATCATATATCAAATTCGGCAGTTAGCTGCTGTCTTTCATAACTTGTTTGAGAGACTAGAGGATGCTAATCCCTGCTGTCGTTGATATCTAAACTTCAGCAGATAACAACCATTTAGGTTTATTATCTTTGATTTTCAAGAAACAAAAAATAGTTTTGTATAGAGTTAGGAAACCATGGTCCTGAGTAATGCTAAAACAAACTTTTCCATCTCCTCTTTCTCACCACCATCTTTCCCAGGTGTCAGTGGAAAAGCCCCGACAGAAGGAATCGGCTCATCCTTCTCAACCCTAAACACAGTTTCCTTATCACCAGGATACAATATATAAGACCCTTGAGTACTCACTATAGCATCCTTGTAGGTATGCATTTTATAGATATCCGCATTCTTGTAAGTTTTCAGATCTTCTTCTTCCCGATCTCTATCATCCACAATCTTTTCAAGTTTCTTCTCCTGATCCTCCACTATACTCTCTTCACCTAACTTCTCGTAATATGGTATTACGTCACTCTCTGATCGATATTTAGCATCAAAATGGACAAAATGCCGAATTCCATTTGTATTGATGAACAGCGTATAATCTGGCTTGAATGGAAGAGAATAAGAAGGTTGTCTTGTATTCCTAGAAAATAACCTATTATACATCAGTTTTACATCAACTTTTTTCCCTTCAACTCCAATCTCAAATCTTGTTTTAGATTTTTTACCTTTTTTAACTTCAATTGCCCATTCCTTAGTTTCAAACAATTCTCTATAATCAATCGACTGTCCTGATAGCTCTTCCAAAACCTCTACTATTTTGAAGTAACACCAGTATTCATACAGTTCACTTAATCTCCTATTATAACCTCTCA
>SL_8KL_010_SEDDRAFT_10001568_pt1 | contig 19845 bp, 20 predicted proteins | sample SodLakKL_010_SED_4_FD_11160 | JGI IMG/M metagenome (IMG submission 11160)
CTGGAGACCTTGATGCCCACCGGTCAGTGGCGGGTCGACTACCGACGATGATCGGCAGTGTCGCGGCACTGCCATGGTAGAATCACCGCCTCAACGGGCAGGGAGCGTGAAGATTGGCCTCCGACGACATGAATTTTCTGGAGTTCGAACGGCCCATCGCCGAGCTTGAAGCCAAGATCGACGAACTCAGACATGTCAGCTCCGACGCCGATGTCAGCATTGGCGATGAGCTGTCGCGGCTTCAGGCGAAAAGCCGTCAACTCACCGAACAGATCTTCCGGGACCTGACCCCCTGGCAGGTCTCTCAGCTGGCACGTCACCCGCAGCGTCCCTACGCACAGGACTACATCGACGCGCTGTTCACTGATTTCGAGGAACTTCACGGTGATCGGGCGTTTGCCGATGATGCCGCCATCGTCGGTGGTTTGGCCCGGTTTGATGGCGCACCCATCGTGGTGATCGGCCAGCAGAAGGGGCGCGATACCCGGGAGAAAATCCACCGCAACTTCGGCATGCCCCGACCCGAGGGGTACCGCAAGGCCAAAAGGCTGATGGAACTTGCGGAGCGCTTTTCGATGCCGCTCATTACCTTCATCGATACCCCCGGTGCCTACCCCGGCGTCGGCGCCGAAGAGCGCGGCCAGAGCGAGGCTATCGCCCGCAATCTGGCGGTGATGTCTCGGCTTCGTATTCCGGTGATCTGCCTGGTCACTGGAGAGGGCGGTTCCGGTGGCGCCCTGGCCATTGGAGTGGGGGACCGGCTGTTGATGCTCCAGTACAGCACCTACTCGGTGATCTCGCCGGAAGGCTGCGCCTCCATCCTCTGGAAAAGCGCGGATAAAGCCGCCGACGCCGCCGAGGCCATGGGCATCACCGCCGAGAAACTCTCCGAGCTCGGGCTCGTGGACCAGGTCATCGACGAGCCACTGGGGGGAGCCCACCGAGACTGGAAAACCGCAGCCAGCCGCGTGGCCGAGGCGCTTCGCAATCACCTTGCGGATGTGACTGACCTGAACACCGAGACCCGTCTTGAGCAGCGCTATCAGCGGTTGATGGAGCTCGGTCACTTCCGCGAATAACGGCGCGACGATGGCATTGCCGACTTCGGATGACTGGTCGGCCTGGCAACCGTCCGGAGCCGCTGGATGGCTGATCGCGTTCAGCGGCGGTCTCGACTCCACCGTCCTTCTGCACCTGGCTGCCCGAGCCGGATTGCCGCTCCGCGCCATTCATGTCCATCACGGCCTGTCGGATGACGCCGATGCATGGGTGGCGCACTGCCAGGTCGAGTGCGGCCGGCTCGGCATCCCACTGATGGTCGCCCATGTGGCCCCGGACGTGCGCTCCGGTGGGGTGCAGGCGGGCGCCCGGGCCGCCCGCTATTCCGCCATGGACAAAGCCCTGGCCACCGATGAGGTGCTGGCGACCGCTCACCACGCCGATGATCAGGCAGAAACGGTTCTGCTGCGCCTGTTGCGCGGCACCGGAGTGGATGGCCTGAGCGGGATTCCTCGCTCCACCCGTTTTGGGGGTGGATGGCTCGTCCGGCCGTTACTGGACGCCCGTCGCGATGAGATCGAGGCCTTTGCCCGGTCGGAGGGACTTCGCTGGGTAGAGGATCCGGCCAATGCGGGGGAGCGTTATCAGCGCAGCCGTCTGCGGTCACGGACGATCCCTGCGCTGACCCGGGAGACCCCGAATCTTGTCGACTCGCTGAGTCGTCTCGCCGCTGCCGCCGCCGACGAGCGGGATTTGAGGGCGTGGTTAATGGACGCCCAGCTGGAGAGGGCCACCGGCGACGGACACGATGGCCTGTCGGTGGATATTCTGAAGACGCTCCCCGGGTTCGTGCAGCAGGGACTTCTGCGGCACTGGATCCGAAAAGGCGGGCAGCGCCCCCCCGGGCGGCGTCGATTAATCGCCGGACTGGATGCGCTCCTGGGGGCGGGAGTCGATCGTCATCCCGTTATTGAATGGCCCGAGGGCCGGGTTGCGCGACACGACGGCTGGCTCTATCGGCTGCCCGCGGTCCTGCCGGATCGGCCTCAACAGACGCGCCTGGGGCCCGACTCGCGACAGGCAGACGGCGCGTTTCCATGGCGGGATGCGGGGTCGATCGTCGCAAGCCCCGCTGACGGGACACCGGGAGTATCCCGGGAAATCCTTCAGCAACCGCTGTGGATTCGGCCGGCGGCGCCGGGGGAACGGGTCCGGCTATCAGGTCGCCCCTCCCGCCTGTTGCGGGAGTATTTTCGTGAGGCCGGGGTGCCCCCCTGGTGGCGCGACCGCTGGCCGGTGATTATCAATGCAGCCGGGGAGACCATCGCGGTGCCGGGTATCGGCGTCACGCAGGCGGGACTGGCACCCCCCAGCGAGCCCAGGCTGCGACTTGACTGGCGGCCCGCGGGGCGCGTCGACGGGCCGGACTGGCACTGGCCAGGCTCTCCGCCGCCCCTCCCAAACGCTTAGGCCGGCGGCGGCTTCATTGTACGAACATCTGCCTTCTGCTACCTTTCTTCCCCGTCCTGCGCAGGCCTCCTGCCCGCGCTACACGCCAGTAGGCCGACGGTATTCATGACACGTTTCATCTTTATCACCGGCGGTGTGGTGTCCTCTCTGGGCAAGGGCATCGCCGCCGCCTCCCTGGGTAGTATCCTTCAGGCCCGAGGCCTGGAAGTCACCATGGTCAAACTGGATCCCTACATCAATGTGGATCCCGGCACCATGAGCCCGTTTCAGCACGGCGAGGTATTCGTTACCGACGACGGCGCCGAAACCGATCTGGACCTGGGCCATTACGAACGGTTCGTTCGCATGCGCGCCAGCCAGGACAACAACTACACCACCGGCCGAATCTACGAGAATGTCATCCGCAAGGAACGGCGGGGGGATTATCTCGGTGGCACGGTGCAAGTGATTCCCCACATCACCGACGAGATCAAATCCTGTATTCAGCGTGGTGCCGGGCACGCCGACATCGCCCTGGTCGAGATTGGCGGGACCGTGGGCGATATCGAGTCCCTGCCATTCCTCGAAGCCATCCGGCAGATGGGCGCGGAGCTTGGGCGGGAGCGCTGCCTCTACATTCATCTGACGCTACTGCCATGGATCAGCGCCGCCGGCGAGATGAAAACCAAGCCAACGCAGCACTCGGTCAAGGAGTTGCGTTCCATCGGTATACAGCCGGATATTCTGGTCTGCCGTGCCACCAAGCCCATTCCGCCGGAAGAGCGCCGCAAAATCGCGCTTTTCACCAATGTGGAATCCCAGGCGGTGATCACGGCGCTGGACGTGGACAACATCTACAAAGTCCCGGCCATGCTGCACCAGCAATCCCTGGATCATATTGTTGCCGAAAAACTCGCGCTGGAGCTCCCGCCGGCCAGTCTCAGCGACTGGGATCGTGTGGTTGAAACCATGGAACGCCCGGAGGGCACGGTCCGGGTCGCCATGGTGGGTAAATACGTGGACCTCGCCGATGCCTACATGTCACTGAACGAGGCCCTGCGCCACGCCGGTATTCACAACCGACAGAAAGTGGATATCCGCTACGTGGATTCCGAGGCGATCGAGCGCGAGGGGACCACCGCCCTCAGTGACGTGGATGCCATCCTGGTGCCGGGAGGCTTCGGCGAGCGCGGTATCGAGGGCAAAATCGCCGCGGCGGGCTACGCCCGAACGGAGGGGATTCCCTATCTCGGCATCTGCCTCGGGCTACAGGTGGCGGTGATTGAATTCGCCCGGCAGGTTGCCGGGCTTGAAGGCGCGCACAGTACCGAATTCCTGACCCATCCCCGGCACCCGGTTATCGGTCTGATCACCGAATGGATGAACGCCGAGGGACTGAAAGAGTATCGCGATGCGCAGTCCGACCTGGGCGGCACCATGCGCCTGGGGGCTCAACCCAGCGACCTGGTCCGCGGGAGCCTGATCCACGAGATTTATGGTCGCGATCGAATCATGGAGCGCCATCGTCATCGCTTCGAGTTCAATAATGGCTATGAGCAATCACTCACCGAAGCGGGGCTGGTGATCTCGGGCTGGTCAAGCAACGGCCATCTGGCCGAGACCGTTGAACTGCCGAATCATCCCTGGTTTGTGGGCTGTCAGTTCCACCCGGAATTCACCTCGACACCGCGTGACGGACATCCCCTGTTCACTGGGTTTATCCAGGCCGCGCTGGCCCATCGCCAACGCCGAGAGGGCAACTCATGACGCTGCAGGTCGCCGGGCAATCCATCGGGCCCGATCAGCCGCTGTTCCTGATCGCCGGGCCCTGCGTTGTCGAGAGTCGGGAGCTGACCCTGGAGATCGCGGGCAACCTGGTGGAGATGACCCGACAACGGGGTATCCCCTTTGTCTTCAAGGCCTCCTTCGACAAGGCCAACCGATCCTCGGCGGCCAGCTACCGGGGCCCGGGCCTGGATCAGGGTCTGGAGGTCCTCGAGACTGTCCGTCGGGATCTGGGCGTGCCGGTGCTGACCGATGTCCATGAGTACACGCCGCTCGATGAGGTCGCGGCGGTGGTGGACTGGCTGCAGACGCCGGCGTTTCTGTGTCGCCAGACCGACTTCATCCAGTCCGTGGCGCGCTGCAACCTCCCGGTCAATATCAAGAAAGGGCAGTTCCTGGCCCCGGGCGACATGACCAATGTGGTGGACAAGGCGCGCGCCACCGGCAATTCGCTCATCACAGTCTGCGAACGCGGTGTGAGCTTCGGGTACAACAACCTGGTGGCGGACATGCGGGGTCTCGCGGTAATGCGGGACACCGGCGCTCCGGTGGTTTTCGATGCCACCCACTCGGTGCAGTTGCCGGGGGGGCAGGGGCACGCCTCGGGGGGACAGCGGGAGCATGTGCCGGTATTGGCGCGCGCCGCGGTGGCTGCCGGCATCAGCGGACTGTTCATGGAGACGCACCCCCGCCCGGACGAGGCACTGTCCGATGGCCCGAACAGTTGGCCCCTTGGCCACCTGGCAGAGCTGCTGGACACCCTCATGGAGCTGGACGCCGTGGTCAAACACCACGGATATGCAGAATCAAAACACCAAAGGAGTGACTGAATGGCGACCATCCAACGAATCCATGCCCGCGAGATCCTCGATTCCCGCGGCAACCCCACCCTCGAGGCCGAGGCAACCCTGAGTGATGGCAGCGTGGGCCGAGCGGCCGTGCCATCCGGGGCGTCCACCGGTGCGCGGGAGGCGGTTGAACTGCGGGATGGCGACGCCAACCGCTACATGGGCAAAGGAGTTCGTCAGGCGGTTGAAAACGTCAATGGAGTCATTAATGAGGCCATTGCCGGCATGGACGCCACCGACCAGCGCCAGCTGGACGGGCGCCTGATCGAGCTGGATGGGACGGACAACAAGGGGCGCCTGGGCGCCAATGCCCTACTCGGGACCTCGCTGGCCGTCGCGCAGGCCGCAGCCAACGCCAGTGGCCAGTCGCTTTTCCGCTACCTGGCCCCCGATGCCGGTTACCGTCTGCCGGTGCCCATGATGAATATCCTCAACGGCGGCGCCCATGCCAGCAACAGTGTTGATATTCAGGAGTTCATGGTCATGCCGGTGGGCTTCACGCGCTTCAGCGAAGCCCTGCGCTGCGGGACCGAAATCTTCCATGCGCTGAAAAAAGTGNTGTCCGGTCGGGGGCTGTCCACCGCGGTGGGAGACGAGGGCGGCTTCGCGCCGGATCTCCCGTCCAATGAGGCGGCCATCGAGGTGATTATCGAGGCCGTCGAAAAAGCGGGCTACGCCCCGGGCCGGCAGGTATGGATTGCCCTGGACGCGGCCAGTTCCGAGTTTTTCGAGGACGGTGAGTACCATCTCGCCTCGGAGGGGCGCCGCTTCGATGCCGAGGGCTTCGCCGATGTCCTCGCAGACTGGACCACCCGCTATCCCATTATTTCCATCGAGGACGGCATGGCGGAAGACGACTGGGATGGTTGGGCGGCGCTGACCGGCAAGGTCAAGGATGGCGTCCAGCTGGTCGGGGATGACCTTTTTGTCACCAACACCCGGATTTTTCAGGAAGGCATCGATCGCGGGATCGCCAACTCCATTCTCATCAAGTTCAACCAGATCGGCACCCTGACCGAAACCCTGGACGCCATTGCAATGGCCGATGCCAACGGCTACTCGGCGGTGGTTTCCCACCGCTCCGGCGAGACGGAAGACACCCTCATCGCCGACCTGGCCGTGGCCAGCACCGCCACCCAGATCAAAACCGGCTCGCTCTGCCGGTCCGACCGGGTGGCCAAATACAACCAGCTGTTGAGAATTGAGGAAGAACTCGGCGATGCCGCGGTTTATGCCGGCTCCGACGCCTTCCCGAATCTACGCAGCCTGGGTGCGCAGGCCGGCTGAATGCGCTGGGCCGGCGCCGGACTGCTGCTGTTGCTTCTCCTTCTGCAGACGCGTTTGTGGACCGGCGATGGCAGCATCCCGGTGGCCATCGGCCTGCATGCCGAGGTCGCCGAGCAGCGTCAGGCCAACCAGCAGCTGGACGAGCGCAACCGGGCCCTGGCCGCGGACGTGGCGGATCTGCGCCGCGGGCAGGGCAGTATCGAGGAACGCGCACGGCGCGACCTGGGGCTCATCGGCCCGGAGGAGCGTTTTTACCTGGTGATCGATGAAGACGCCCGGTAGCCGGCTCTGGGGCCTGATCGCCGCCGCCGGCGCCGGGCAACGGATGGGCGGCAATTTACCCAAACAGCACCACGAACTGGCCGGTCAGAGGGTTCTGGACTGGTCGCTTCGCGCTGTGCTGGCGGTGCCGGCGTTGCAGGGCGTCATGGTGGTGACCGCCCAATCGGATGCCGGAGGGGGGCAGCTTGACGGGACCCGGGACCCCCGAGTCCATGGCTGCATCGGTGGCGCCACCCGGGTGGATTCAGTCAGCGCCGGGCTGCGGGCACTCCGAGACCTGGGTGCGACCGATCAGGATCGGGTGCTGGTCCATGATGCCGCCCGGCCGGCGGTGCAGACCGCGGATATCGTTCGGTTGGTGGAGGCGGTGGATGACAATCCCGACGGCGGGCTGCTCGCCGTCCCGGTGCGCGACACCCTGAAGCGGGCCGATGACCGGGGCCGGGTGGCCGACACGGTTTCCCGGGCATCGCTCTGGCAGGCCATGACGCCGCAGCTATTCCCCCTCGGACGCCTCATTGACGCCCTGGAGTTCAGTCAGCGCCAGCAGACGGAGGTCACCGATGAATCCCAGGCCATGGAGCAAATAGGGGCGAGCCCCCTGCTGGTTCAGTCACCGATGACCAATATCAAATACACCTGGGAGAGTGATCGCCGATGGCTGGAGACCATCCTGGGGTGCAACGCCGGGGAACACCGGTGAGTCTGCGAATCGGGCAGGGGGTCGACGCGCACCGCCTGGAGGCGGGTCACCGGCTGATACTGGGCGGCGTGGATATCCCCTTCGAGCGCGGATTGGCCGCCCATTCCGATGGTGACGTGTTGCTGCATGCCGTTACCGATGCCTTGCTGGGTGCCATGGGCCTCGGTGACATTGGCCAGCATTTTCCGGACACGGATGCCGCCTGGCGCGGCGCCGATAGCCGTGACCTGCTGCGTCGGGTGGTGGCAATGGTTCGACAGCAGGGGGCGGTGGTCGTGAATGTGGATGCCACACTCATTGCCCAGCGCCCGAAACTGCAGAGCTTTCTGCCGGCGATGATGGCCAATATGGCCAGTGATCTGGCGCTTGGGTCGGAGGCGGTTAACGTCAAGGCCACCACCCTGGAATGGATGGGGTTTACCGGTCGGGAGGAAGGCATCGCCGCCATGGCCGTGATCATGGTGGACCGACCCGCCGCGGACCGGGCGTGAGCGCCCCGCCGATATCACCCATTGAGGGGCTGCGGGCCTGGGGGGCGCCCCTGGGCACCGCGGTGGTGGCGTCCACGCCCGCCGACTTCCAGGTTCATGAACAGCTCGGCTTCAGGGCCACCGGCGATGGCCCGCATCTGCTGATCCACGTAGAAAAGCGCGATCTCGCCACCGCCGAGGCGATTCGGCGCCTTGCCCGTTATTGGGGGGTCTCCCCGAAAAATATCGGTTATGCCGGTCGCAAGGATCGTCAGGCCGTGACACGCCAGTGGCTGACCTTGCCGTGGCCCGAGGATGCCAGCCTCCCGCCGGTGGGGGCGGTGGAGGAAGGAATGCACCTGCTGGCTGTAGCCAGGCACCGGCGCAAGTTGCGGGTGGGTGCTCATGTCGGCAATCGGTTCCGGCTGGTGTTGCGGGATCTGGAAGTCTCGGGGAAAGCCCTCGAGCAGCGGCTGAAGTGCATTGCCTTTCAGGGGGTCCCCAATTACTTCGGGCCGCAACGATTCGGGCGGGATGGCCGCAACCTGGAACGCGCCATGGCCTGGAGTCATGGTGACCCGCGAGCACGGCCGCGCGGACGCAGCGAACGGGGGATGCTGCTCTCGACGTTGCGCAGTGAGTGCTTCAACCGCGTGTTGGCCGCACGGGTGGCAGACCGGTCCTGGAACCGGCCCGCCGGGGATGACGTCGTGATTCTCGACGGACGCGGTAGCGTATTCCCGGCAACGCGGGAATCACCGGGACGGCTGCAGCGTCGCGCCGCGGGCCTCGAGCTGCATGCCACCGGGCCGCTGCCGGGTCGTCCCGGCGGCAATATGGAACTCCAGCCATCGCTGATGGAGCACGAGGCGCAGGCGCTGGGCACCATGAGGGACGTCCCCGCTTGGCTTGCCGAAATGAAGCTGGAGGCCAGCCGCCGCTCGCTGCGCCTTTTGCCAAGCGGTCTTTGCTGGCATCAACCCGAGCCCGACCAGCTGGTGCTGGAGTTCACCCTGCCACCGGGTGGCTACGCCACCACGGTGCTCCGGGAAGTGGTGAACTGGTCAGCGCCGGAGTAGCACGTACAGCGCGCCGGTACCGCCATCTACCGGGCGGGCCGAGCAAAAGGCCAGCACGTCATCCCGCTGGCGCAGCCACCGATCGACCTGGCCCTTGAGCACGGGGCCTGCATTGCTGGAGCGGCGTCCCTTGCCATGAATCACCCGAACACAGCCGAGATGGCGCTGACGACACTCATTGAGGAAATCATGGAGCAGGCGGCGGGCCGGCTCCACCGTCTGGCCATGAAGATCCAGCTCGGCCATGACGCTGAATTCACCCCGGCGGAGACGCTTTAGCGTGCGTTTCTGAAGGCCGGGTTGCGCATAGGCCAGGGCTTCCCCCATTTCCGCGCCCAGGGCACTGCCGTCGCGTTCGCCCTCCGCCAGTTCCCGGAGCACGGCCCGATCATCGGCATGCCGCTGCCCGGGAATCGGTGGCGGACGGCGCCGCCTCAGCTCCGCGCGCTGACGATGCCGAAGTGGCCGCACGTCGGACATGGCCGCTCGGAACAGAGCGGTGTCCGGATCTTCATCGTGCATGGCTGGCTCCCGCAAAGCGCATTGATCGGTATAGTACACGGGCTAATACACAGTTCGACAAGAGAGCGATATGAGGATTCTGGTCAGCAACGATGACGGGTTTGATTCCCGCGGGATACGAACCCTTCGAGACACATTGCTCGAAAAAGACAGTGTGGTGCTGGTAGCACCGTCACGTGATCGCAGCGGCGCAAGTAACTCGCTGACCCTCGAATACCCGATCCGCGCCGTAGAAATGAGTGAAGGGATCTACCGGGTCGATGGCACGCCGACAGACTGCGTCCATCTGGCGATCACCGGGTTGCTGGACGAGGTTCCGGACATGGTGGTTTCGGGGATCAATGCCGGCGGCAATCTGGTGACGATGTGCTCTACAGCGGCACTGTGGCCGCCGCCATGGAGGGACGGTCCCTGGGGCTGCCGGCCATCGCCATCTCGCTGGTGGGCCCCGACCCAACCCATTATCAGACCGGTGCCGAGGTGGCCCGGCGGATGATTCGACGACTGCGGGATGATCCACTGCCGGCGGACACCATTCTCAACATCAATGTCCCCGATATTCCCTGGGATCAGGTCAGGGGATTCGAAGCCACACGACTGGGACAGCGTCATCGCGCCGAAGCGGCGATTGCCATGCAGGATCCCCGCGGGCGGCCGGTGTACTGGATTGGCCCACCCGGTGCCGAGCAGGACGCCGGCGCCGGCACGGATTTCGACGCCGTGCGCCGCCATTTTGTCTCCGTCACACCCATCGAGGTCGATCTGACCCGCTATCCTGCGCTTGACCAGATTTCCGGCTGGATAGGAGGAATCGAGCGGTGAACAGCAATGGCCTGGGCGGCATCGGGATGACATCGGACCGCACCCGGGAGCGACTGGCCGGGCGCCTTGGGGATGCCGGTATCCGCAGCGTGCATGTGCTTAACGTCATTCGGCACATTCCCCGGCATCTTTTTGTGGACGAAGCCCTCGCTACCCGGGCGTACGAAGACACCGCCCTGCCAATCGGTCACGGCCAGACCATCTCCCAGCCATTCGTCGTGGCGCGGATGACCGAGATTGTCATTCGCCACGGGATGCCGGAGCGGGTGCTGGAGATCGGCACCGGATCCGGCTACCAGGCGGCGGTGCTCTCGGCGCTGGTGGGCCAGGTTTACACCGTCGAGCGAATCCGTGCGCTGCACGAACGCAGCCGGGAGCTCTTCCGACGCCTCGGCCTGACCAATATCCGCAGCCGGCTGGCGGATGGGCACGAGGGGTGGTCAACGGCNGGACCTTACGACGCGATTCTTCTCACCGCTGCGACTCCNACCATCCCGACTGCCCTGTTTGAACAGCTCAAGGAGGGCGGCGAACTCCTGGCCCCGGTGGGCGGTGAGGTGCAGGAATTGCGGATTTACCGACGGCAGGACGGTGCTCTGGTGGAAGAAGGCATCGAACCGGTGACCTTTGTGCCCATGCGCCCGGGCGTTCAGTAATGAGCCCATTCACCTGGCTCTACGAGCGGGTGCTTCGCTGGGCAGCGCACCGTCGCGCCCCCTGGCTGCTGGGTGTCATCAGTTTCTCCGAATCGTCGTTCTTCCCGATTCCACCGGATGTCATGCTCGCGCCAATGAGCATGGCGCGTCCGTCCCGGGCCATGCGGTTTGCCCTGATTACCACCGTGGCTTCCGTGGCCGGCGGGGTACTCGGCTATTTCATAGGCGCGCTTGCCCTTGAACTGGTCATGCCAATTATTATTGAAGTCGGACATGAACCCGCCTATCTCACCGCTCAACAGTGGTTTGCCGACTGGGGGTTCTGGGTGGTGCTGGTGGCCGGATTCTCACCGATCCCCTATAAAGTCTTCACCATTGCCGCGGGCGCCATGGCGGTTCTGCTTCTGCCGTTCATCATTGCCTCCCTGATTGGCCGGGGCGCCCGTTTTTTTCTGGTTGCCGGTCTCCTGGCCTGGGGTGGCCCCCGTCTGGAGCCGTGGCTGAGGCGTTACATGGAGCGCATTGGTTGGTTGTCCGTCCTGATATTGATTGTCGCCGCCTTTATCCTCACCCGCTAACGCGGCTGGCGGTATGGCTGTTCGCGGCGCTGATGGTTGTCGGCTGCACGGAGTTCGATTACGACAGTGATCGCGAGCTGCGGCGCATGGATCGGGTGATCCCGGCGGAACAGGTCCACGTGGTACAGCGGGGCGATACGCTTTATCAGATCGCCTGGCAGCATGGGCTGGATTTCCGCGATCTGGCTCGATGGAACAACATTGATTCGCCGTTCGTGATCTATCCCGGCCAGCAGTTGGCTCTATCCTCCGCAGGTGGCAGTGGCGAGGCCGCCAGTGCCGCGCCCACCGCCGCCCGGTCGGCGGGCACTACCTCAGCAGCAAGCAGTGACGCGGCCAGCGGCCCGATTGCCTGGCGCTGGCCTCTGGAGGGTGACGTGGTCCGCTCCTTCAACGCCAACGCCGATGGAAAACGGGGCATCAGCATTCAGGCGGAACCGGGTGCCGAGGTGGTCTCCGCCGCCGACGGCCGGGTGGTCTACAGCGGTGACGGCCTGCGGGGTTACGGCAATCTGGTGATCGTCAAGCACAACGACCGGTTCCTGACGGCCTACGGCTACAACCGCGAATTGCTGGTGGGCGAGGGCGACCGGGTCAGTGGCGGGCAGGCCATTGCCCGGGTCGGGAACACCGCGGGCCGGGAGGGCCAGCTCCACTTTGAGGTGCGTCAGCAGGGATCCGCCGTCAATCCGGCGAGCTATCTGCCCTGAGACCGGTTTCCTCGGCGCCGTCGAGGATGAGCGCGGCTACCACCCGCCGCCCTTCGGACATCAGGATGTTGTAGGTCCGGCAAGCCGAAGCGGTGTCCATGATCTCCAGTCCGATGCCGGACTGAAGCAACGAGCGCATCAGTTCCCGGTCCGGGAACACCTGGGTCGAGCCGGTGCCGAGAAGAATCACCTCGGGATTGAGCTCAAGCGCGCTGTCCAGATGGGTGCGGGTCAATGCTTCCATGGACGCCGGTCCCCACTCGGTCACCAGGGTATCCGGGCTGACCAGCAGGCTTTCGCCGTGCCGCTGATCATTAATGCGAATCTCGCCATCGCTGTAGCCGAGGATTCGATAAACGCCTTCGGCGCCGTCAAGACTCATCTTCATGCTGGCACGATAGCGAGAATCCTCTCCCCCGGGCAACCTGGCAAGCGGCTTCAGGGGCCGCGATTTGACACTTGCCGGGGGCAGTTTTAGCGTTCACCGGTTATCATGTTGGAAGGCTAGTGGCCTAGCGTCTGCCAACTCACTTTATAGCTGCTCGGGGTGCACCCTTGAACGAGGAATTCCAGCGCATCAAGCGCCTGCCGCCTTACGTGTTCAACATCGTGAACGAGCTCAAGGCACAGGCGCGAGCGCGGGGCGAGGACATCGTTGACTTTGGCATGGGCAATCCCGATCTGCCCACACCACCGCATATCGTCGAGAAACTCGTCGAGGCGGCCCAGCGCCCGGATACTCATCGGTATTCGGTTTCCCGGGGGATCCCGCGGCTACGGCGGGCCATCACCCGCTGGTACCATCGGCGCTACGACGTCGCCCTTGATCCCGAGACCGAGGCCATCGTCACCATTGGCTCAAAGGAAGGGCTGGCCCACCTGGCGCTCGCCACCCTTGGCCCGGGCGACGCGGTGCTGGTGCCGAACCCTGCCTACCCGATTCACCCGTACGGCATCGTCATCGCCGGAGCCGATATCCGGCATGTCCCTCTGGTGGAGGGCGGCGACTTCTTCAGCGAGCTGGAGAAGGCCATCAAAGACACCTGGCCGAAGCCGAAGATGCTGATCCTCAACTTCCCGGCCAATCCCACCGCCCAATGCGTTGACCTGGGGTTTTTCGAGCGCGTGATCGCGATCTGCCGGGAGCACGGCATTTGGGTGGTCCATGATCTCGCGTATGCGGATCTGGTTTATGACGGCTACGAAGCGCCGTCCATCCTGCAGGTCGAGGGAGCGCGGGAGGTGGCGGTTGAGTCATTCTCGCTGTCAAAGAGCTACAACATGCCCGGCTGGCGGGTCGGCTTCGTCTGCGGCAATGACAAGGTCATTGCCGCACTGGCCCGGATGAAGTCCTATCTGGATTACGGCATGTTCACGCCAATCCAGGTGGCGGCCATTCACGCGCTGGAGGGGCCCCAGGAGTGCGTGCAGGAGATCCGCGACACCTATCAGGCCCGTCGTGATGTGCTGTGTGACGGCCTTGAAGCAGCGGGCTGGCCTGTCAGTCGGCCCAGCGCCACCATGTTCGTCTGGGCACGCATACCGGAACCCTACCGGGAGATGGGTTCCCTCGAGTTCTCCAAGAAACTGCTCAAGGATGCCGGGGTGGCCGCGTCGCCGGGCATCGGTTTCGGCGAGTATGGGGATGAGCACGTCAGGTTCGGACTCATCGAGAATCAACATCGGACACGTCAGGCCGTGCGGGGCATCAAGCAGATGTTCCGCCGGGACGGTCACACCACGTAATCAGGGAGAAACATTTTGGAGCCGGTAAAGGTAGGTCTGCTCGGATTGGGCACCGTCGGTGGGGGCACGGTCAATCTGCTCGAGCGCAACCGGGATGAAATTACCCGCCGGGCGGGTCGGCCGGTGGATGTTGTCCATGCGGCAGCCAGACATCCCGATCGCCCCAGGACCTGCTCGACCGAGAATATCCGGCTCGAATATGACGCCTTTGCCGTGGTGGATGATCCGGAGACGGAAATCATCGTTGAGCTGATTGGTGGCACTGATCTGGCCAAGGAACTGACCCTGCGCGCCATCGAGCGGGGCAAACACGTGGTCACCGCCAACAAGGCGTTGATCGCCCTGCATGGCAATGAAATCTTTGCCCGCGCCCGCGAAAAAGGCGTAACCGTGGGCTTCGAAGCCGCGGTGGCCGGCGGCATTCCCATTATCAAGGCGGTCCGCGAGGGGCTGGTGGGCAACCGCATTCAGTGGCTGGCAGGCATCATTAACGGCACCAGCAACTTCATCCTCTCGGAGATGCTCTACGAAGGACGGGAGTTTGGCGACGTGCTCTCCGAGGCACAGCGACTCGGCTACGCTGAAGCCGACCCCACCTTCGACGTGGAAGGCGTGGACGCCGCCCACAAGCTGACCATTCTTGCCTCCATTGCCTTCGGTATTCCGCTGCAATTCGACAAGGTCTACATGGAGGGGATCGGACAAATCAGCACCGACGACGTCGCCTATGCCCGGGAGCTTGGATTCCGGATCAAGCATCTCGGCATTTGCCGCCGGGAAGGAGACGGCATCGGGCTGCGCGTGCACCCCACACTGCTGCCGGAGCGCCAACTTCTAGCCAATGTGGATGGCGTCATGAACGCGGTGATGGTGAGCGCCGATCCTGTGGGGCCTACCCTCTACTACGGCGCGGGTGCCGGCGCCGAACCGACCGCTTCCGCGGTGGTTGCCGACCTTGTGGACGTGGTTCGCGAGTTCACCCTGGAGCCGGAGAACCGCGTTCCCTATCTGGCGTTTCAGTCGCACTCGCTTTCCGATGAACCCGTGGTAGGCATGGATGCCGTCGAAACCGCTTACTACCTTCGGGTGGAAGCGCAGGACGAACCCGGTGTTCTGGCGGAAATCACGGGCATTCTGAGCCGCGCGGGCATCAGCATCGAGGCGGTCATTCAGAAGCAGCCCGCGCCGGGCGCCGAAACGGTCCCGGTGATCCTGCTCACCCATCGGGTCAGGGAGTCGCGGATGAACGAGGCCTGCGAACGGATCGAGGCGCTTGAGGCCATTCACGGCTCGGTCATCCGCATTCGCGTGGAGACACTGGCATGAACGGCGATCGATACACGGGTCTGATCGGAGCCTATGGCGATCGTCTGCCCCTGGCGGCCAATGCCCGACCCATCAGTCTGGGTGAGGGCAATACTCCCCTCATCAGGCTCGATAATCTGACCCGGGAGTTCGCTCCGGATCTGGCGCTTTACGTCAAGTATGAAGGTCTTAATCCAACGGGCTCATTTAAGGATCGGGGGATGACCGTGGCGGTCACCCAGGCGGTGTCAGAGGGCAGCGAGGCCATCATTTGTGCCTCCACCGGCAATACCTCCGCGTCAGCGGCGGCCTATGCAGCGCGCGCAGGCATCCGGGCGTTCGTCCTGATTCCCGATGGCAAGATCGCCATGGGCAAGCTGGCTCAGGCGATCATGCACGGGGCCACCGTGCTGCAGATTCGCGGTAACTTTGATGACGGCATGCGCATCGTCAAGGAGATGGCCGAGTCCGCGCCGGTGAGCCTGGTCAACTCGGTAAACCCCTATCGACTGCAGGGCCAGAAAACGGCGGCCTTCGAAATCTGCGAAGCCCTTGGGCGGGCGCCGGATTATCACTGCCTGCCAGTGGGCAATGCGGGCAATATCACCGCCTACTGGATGGGCTACTCGGAAATGGCCCTCGCACCCACCGATCATGGCACCGAGGCCTGCAGTTTCTGCCAGGGAGACTGCCGGTTTCACCAGGGTGTCACCAACAGCCGACCCACCATGGTCGGCTATCAGGCCAGTGGTTCCGCTCCGTTTCTGCGCGGCGAACCGGTCAGCCAGCCGGAAACCGTCGCCACCGCCATCCGTATCGGCGCACCGCAGAGCTGGAGTCAGGCTCACACGGCCTCGCGGGAGTCCGGCGGCTGGTTCGACGAGTTCAGCGATGAAGCCATCCTTGAAGCCCAGTGGCTGTTGGCGAGTCGTGAAGGGATTTTCTGTGAGCCGGCATCCGCGGTGTCCGTTGCGGGCGCGCTCAAGGATATACGGTCAGGCGCCATCGAAGAGGGCAGCACGGTGGTATGCACGCTCACCGGACACGGCCTGAAAGACCCGGATGTGGCCCAGCGTCACGCGGAAGCGGCGGTCAGCACGGTGGATGCCGACTCGGATTCAGTGCGGCGGGCGATTCTCGAGCGGCTGGAATAACGGGATGAGTGCGAGAGCACGGGTTGACTGCATCGCGCCTCGTTTGCTCGGTCCGGTCCCCGAAACGCTGGCAGGCGCCGTGGCATCGGCCGGTCCGTTCCCCGCCACCGAATGGTTGCTCGCCCGCAGCCGCCAGCAACCCTTCCCCGGCGATGATGCCGAATCCATTCTCAGGGGGCTGCGTCCCGAACTGCCGGCCTCCGGGTCCCTGGTGGCGGCGGCCCATGAAATGGCCGGTGACACGGGGCAGCATTGCTTTCGCGCCTCCGCAGTCCATCTGCAACCAGATCGTGATCGCCTGCTGTTATTCGCCGGCGACTCCATGCAGCCCTCCGAGGAAGAAGCNCGCACCCTGACCGAACACTTCAACCGGAACTTTGGCGGCGATGGATTGGCGCTGATCTGGCAAGAGGGCGACTGGCTGCTGCTCTGTGACCNCCCCCCCGGCCCCGATCTCCCTCCGCTTAGTCGTGTCGCCGGGCGTTATCTGGACACGGTCCTGCCGGCAGAAGAGGCTTCGCGCCGCTGGCGACAACTGCTTAACGAAGTTCAGATGCTGTTGCATGACCACCCGGTGAACACCGAGCGCGAACAGCGGGGCGAACCCACACTGAATGGCCTGTGGTTCTGGGGGGGTGGTCCGCTGTCAGGGACATCCCTGCCGGCGCAGTCGGTGGTGGGCAAGGATTCCCTGAGCCGAGGCCTCGCACGCCTCGGCGGCACCGTCGCTCAAGGGGCTGAAACCCTGCAGCCCTCCAATCGCCCTCCGGTCTCGCAGCAAACGGCCAGCGGGGATTCGCTGGTCATCTGGCTGGACGCCGAAACCGCCATGCTCGGTGGCGACGCCCAGGGATGGCTGGAAGCCCTTCAACGCTTCGAGCAGGAAGTCGCCGGGCCCCTGTTGGCGCCGGTAAAGACGGGCGACACAGCGCTCCGCATTCATGACGGGGCGGGGCGTGTCCACATCGCGGATGCGTCGGCCCGGTGGCGCTTCTGGCGGCGCCCCCGGGATCTGGCGACCTTCATGGTCCGGGAATGAGCCGCGCTGCATCGCCGCGCCTGCAGGATCGGGCCGTGCCGAATCCGCTGCCCACCCTGCCAGCGGAGTTGTCCCCGGTTCTGGCTCGGCTGTATGCGTCGCGGGGCGTGCAAACCGCGGATGACCTGGATTACCGCCTCGCCAGTTTGCCGGATCCCCGTGGTATCCAGGGCCTGCAGACCGCCGCCGAGACGCTCGCGGACGCCGTCATGGCGGATCGCCGAGTGCTGGTGGTGGGGGACTTCGATGCGGATGGCGCCACCAGCACGGCGCTGGCCATACGATGTCTGGAAGCGTTCGGGGCCACCCGGGTCGACTTCCTGGTGCCGAACCGGTTCGAGTACGGCTACGGGCTCACCGAGGGCCTCGTCCAGGTTGCACGAGAGCGTTCGCCGGATCTGATCATGACCGTGGATAACGGCATCTCGGCTCATGAGGGCGTCGAAGCCGCCAAAGCCGCCTCAATCCCCGTGGTGATCACTGATCATCATCTCCCGGGTCCATCCCTTCCGGACGCCGTGGCGATTGTTAATCCTCGCGTGAACAGTGAAGCCTTCGAGGGCCAGGCGTTGGCCGGGGTCGGCGTGTGCTTCTGCACCATGCTGGGCGTCCGGCGCGTCCTCCGGGAGCGTGGGTGGTTTGATGACGCGCAGCCTGAGCCGAACCTGGTGGCCTGGCTCGACCTGGTGGCGCTGGGCACCGTCGCCGACGTGGTCCCCATGGATCGCATGAACCGGCTGCTGGTGAGCCACGGCCTGAAACGAATCCGGGCGGGGCACGGCACGGCAGGCGTGAACGCCCTCCTGGACATCGCCGGCCGGCAATCCCGCCGGGTGACCGCGGCGGACATGGGCTTTGCCGCCGGGCCACGGCTGAACGCGGCCGGGCGTCTGGGGGACATGAGCGTTGGCATTGAACTCCTGTTAACCGAAGACCCGGCCCGTGCGGCCGAACTGGCCGCGCAACTGGATGGCATGAACCGTCGGCGGCGCGAGCTCGAGACCAGCATGCGAGAGGAGGCTCTCATCGCCATTCAGGCGGCGGCAGACGCCAATCCGGATAACGATGATCGCGTGCTATGCCTGTTCGATCCGGAATGGCACCAGGGGGTGATCGGCATCGTGGCCTCCCGGCTCAAGGACCACTTTCAGCGGCCCGTGATCGCCTTTGCGCCGGGCGAAGATGGCTGGATCAAGGGGTCTGGTCGCTCAATACCCGGCGTCCACATACGGGATCTGGTTGAGGCCATCGACACCCGGACTCGCGGCGAGCTCATCCAGCAGTTCGGCGGTCACGCCATGGCAGCGGGTCTGACATTACGCGAGACGCAGTACGACACATTCCAGCAGGTCCTGGACCAGGTCAGTGCCGACTGGCCGGGACTATCCGACAACGGCCTGGTGATCGAGACGGATGGTGAGCTGAACCCGGATGAGTTCACCCTGAGATGCGCGCGGGCGATTCGGGAGGGCGGCCCCTGGGGCCCCGGGTTTCCAGAGCCCTGTTTTCGGGGATTTTTCACGATTCTCACCCAACGGGAAGTCGGTCAGGGGCATCTCAAGCTGAGTCTCAGGCCCACTACCGGCGATGCGAGTGCCCTGGATGCCATTGCTTTCAATGCCATGGACCGGGGTTGGGACCAGCTGGGAGAGGGGCGCGTCGAAGCCGTGTTCCGACTGGACGTCAACCACTTCCGGGGCCAGGAACGGCTCCAGCTGGTGGTGGAGCATCTGGCAGCCGCCTAGTTGGCGGCCGCGCCCTGAGCCTTCAGCAGCGACCGGTCGCTGGCCATCAGGACAGCCAGGTCACCCAGGACTTCGACTCCTTCGTCCAGCAGGACATCCGGCAACTCATCTCGGTCCTTGTCTTCCAGGCTCTCCAGCAGCGGGCGACCGTAGGCGGCCAAACGGGCGTTGGTGGCCTCCAGTCGCGCCTGGTCCCGCGCTTCCATGGTGGCCCGACGAACCTCCTCGTTGAGACTGACCTCGGTCTCCCGGCGCTCCTCGCGCAGTAGCTCCGCCTCACGGGCGACGCTGATCAGCGCCGGCTCGGTACTCAGGCGGTCAAGGTGGCGGACACGGAGTTCATCCAGGTGGGCGTCCAGCGTGCCGACTCGGCGGTAGTCGGCGGCGCTGATGGTGTTCCAGGGTAGCGCCCGATCGGCGGCGCGCTCTCCGGACTCGTCGCTGGTAAAGGGCGATGGAAGCGCCAGATCCGGCGTCACGCCCTCGAGCTGAGTGCTCTCTCCGTTCACCCGATAGAACTTCGCGATGGTGAGCTTGAGACGGCCGGTGGTTGTATCCGCATCACCCACGCCAAACCGATCCAGACCGACCAGGCTCTGCACGGTGCCCTTGCCGAAAGTCTGATTGCCCATGATCACCCCGCGACCATAGTCCTGCACCGCGGCG
>SL_8KL_010_SEDDRAFT_10001569_pt1 | contig 19840 bp, 12 predicted proteins | sample SodLakKL_010_SED_4_FD_11160 | JGI IMG/M metagenome (IMG submission 11160)
AATGGTCGAAACTCGATTTATACCCTGATTTAACTTTCTACGCTGGTCACAGCAAATATGATTTGGGCGAGCCTGCCGATAGAAAGCAATATATAATGGATGAGTTTGGCTGGAGTTTCAGCGACGACGGATGCTGGTGTGTAACAGATGTTGACAATAATACTTATCCGACTATTATGATAGATGAGACGGAATGGATGGCAGAAAACCTGCGCGTAACCAGGTATAATGACTTCACAGACATTCATTCAGATTTGTCTAACGAAGAATGGTCAACACATCATGATAATGAAGAAGGTGCTGTTGCTGTTTATGATCATGAAGAAGTTGAAGGCATTAACTCTGAAGCAGGCATGGCAATAGCTTATGGCAGATTGTATAACTGGTACGCTGTTGTTGATGCCAGGGGATTATGCCCTGCCGGATGGAGAGTGCCAACCAATGATGAATGGTCGGATATGGTGGATTATCTTATGACTGAATATGACTTAACCAATGACGAGACTGACCCCAACGCAGTTGGCAATGCATTGAAATCATGCAGGCAGGTTAATTCTCCATTGGAAGGCGAATGCAATACCGAAGATCATCCCCGCTGGGATGCACACCCCACACATTATGGCACTGATGATTTTGGATTTTCTGCATTTCCTGCAGGAAACAGACATGCCGGCGGCCCATACGGAAATATACTTACAGACGGTTACTGGTGGACAACGACCGAAGAACCCGACCCCGATGATGAAGCTTATCTGATTTTTATATACAACTCTGAGGGGAAAATAGACAGCAGTTCAGCACATAAAGGAAATGGATTATCAGTTAGATGCATAAAGGATAACTAATGTTTTTTGGGAAATAATTCTCATTTTTCAACTTCTGTTTATTCCCTAATACACCTAACTGATAAACCTGAGTTTTTAGGAAAGATGCTATTGCTTACAGTACTATAGTCGTAGCCCATTTCATAAAATCTTGCGTCATTATGTTGGTTTTCTGATGCAGACCACCAGAAACCATAAATCCCAATAATACTGAAAGTTCCGCTGTGAGAACGTATCCCTCCCGGAAGTGCAGCGAAATCAAAGCGATCTGTTCCGTAGTGTGTGTTATGGTAGTGCCATCGGGGATGCCTGCGTGTAGAACAATGGCCTCTAAGGGGTGAGTGAACCTGGCGACATGATTTAAGAATGCTGCCTATACCATTAGTAGCATTACTATCTATATTATTGTGCAAACCATGATTATATGTTAAATTATATATCAAATTTGCCCAATCTATCTCTTGCGGTACACGCCAGCCTTCAGGGCAAAGCTCCCTGTTGTCCTCAATAGCGTACCAGTTATATAGTTTTCCATAAGCTTCTGCCATCTCAGTTTCGGAAGAAATACCGTAAACCCTGTTTTCTGTATATCCCCCTCCAAAGTGTGGATATATAGCATAAGCTCCTTTTTCTGTGTTTTTCCATTCAGAATCTGACAAGTCGGTGGGTATCTCAGTACCATCTCTATAACGGCTGGTGCGTAAGTTCTCTGCCATCCATTCCTGGTTCCCTATTTTTACTGTTCTATATTTATTACCATCAATATCTGCTACGGTGCCATATTCCTTGCTTAAGGTTGTTTTATAGAATCCCTTAGAATTATTATGGTTCTCAAGTCCGGGTAATATCATCAATATCCCGGTAATAAGCAAAAAATGTATCCAAAAAAGTTTTCGTATCATTTTTTATTATCTTATTTACTATAGTATAAACTATACTTAAAATTAACATTAATTCAAATAGATTTTTTAAAAGATTAATTTGTGCAAAAATTTTCATTATTTTTACCTCATCAAAATAAGTGTAAACTTAACACTTTGGTTGTGTTTTATGTTTAAGTATAATCAAATTGCACGGTGTTGTATCGTGCTTTTAATATATAAATTTAAACTATTTTAATTATGAAACAAGATTCTACAATTCTTTTTAGAAAATTATGTTTGTTGGTAGTAACTGTATTTTTTATTAATGCCAACATTAATGCAGAAGAAGAAACTAATATTGCCCTTGAGGCAGATACCATTCTGACTTCTCATGTTTCGGATTGGGAAGACCTTTTTGCGATAAACAATGGTATCGATCCGGAAAGTTCTACTGATAAAACCGGTGGTGCTTATGGCAACTGGGATGGTTCCACCCATGAGTGGAACTGGGTAGAATACCGGTGGGATGAATTACATGTTCTTACACGATCTGATGTGTACTGGTGGACAGATGGAGGTGGAATTCAAATTCCTTACGATACTTATCAGGAATATTGGGATGTACTTGAAAACGAATGGGTTGAGCTACCCAATGCTGATGAGTTTGGAACAGAAAGAGATCAGTATAACAAAACGAATTTTACTCCTGTCCTTACAAATAGGATAAGAGTTCATATGTTAAGTGAGGAAGCCACCGGTATCCTTGAATGGAGGGTTTGGGGTTATCTCGGTGAGCAAATACCTTTAGAATCAAAAACTACCATAGATCAGCCATTGGAAAAAGGTTCAGAAAGTATAGTAACAGTTACTGCAATAGAGGAAGACCAAAATCCAGTGGAAGATTACGTTTTTAAACTGAACGTGGATATAGTTAATGAGGTACCGACAATTGATGAATCCTATATTGTTAATGATGAGGTTTATACAGAAAGTGCTACTTTAATTGAGTTACCTCAAACCGATGAGAATGGGGAAGTTTCATTCAATATTGAAATACCTGCGGAAATTGATCCAACAGATGGAATAAGTGTGCAGGTATTATACAACGATGCCTTAACAGAGCTGGGAAATGCTTATTCTTTATATGAACCGGGACTTGAATCACCGGTTTTGACTGAAGATGATACAGACAACACTGTTGATTTTGATATTGAAATAACTTTTGCAGATGATCCTGATTGGAGGGAAGAAATACAAAATATAATGGTTGACGGGATCGAATTAGTTGAAGATACAGATTATGAAATAACAGAAGGCTTACTTACATTAAAACCCTCGGGCGAAAATCCGGCGCTTATAGAGGCCGGTAGTAAAGAAGTAGTAATAGAAGCTTTGGGATATGAGGATGCTCAGGTTACCCAGGAAATTCTTTCTGGTGAAGTAAGTCCCGAATATTCAACTCCGGAGTTGGTTGAGCAGCTTTTCAGAAATGTAACAACCAATATTAAGCTTACAGCGGCAGATCAATTTGGAAATCCCGTCTCAGGCTATACCTTCATATACGATGTTGAGGTTATCGATGATGATCCCGAAACAAATGAAGAATATATTGTTGCAGGAGAAACTATCTCCGAGGATATAGAGGAACTGGAGACTGAGCCTACGGATGAAGATGGTATGGTTTTTATTTCCATTACTATTCCTGAAGAGGTAGATGTTGACGATGGTATTGATATAACCTTTATGCTGGATGATGGTACTCCGATTGGTAATATTCAATATATTAATGATAGTACTGAAAAAGACATAGTACTTCAATCTGCTGTTGAAAATAATCCTGATTTTAGTTGGGAGAACACTGCTCAATCAGAGAATTTTATTATTTACTGGGGAGAAGAGATTGAAGGGCACCCTACTGATGAAGTAAATGAAGATTTAATGTTTGATCCGGGTGAAATCCTTGAAATGCTGGAAGATATTTATATTTTCATGACGGAGGATCTTGCATTTATTGACAATCCTGATGAGGGGAATTGGTCTAAGTATAAACACGAAGTGGTTATGAATGAAACCTGGACAGAAGGCTTTACCGGATGGGCTTTTGGTGGATGGGTTGAAGATGGCAAGGCTGGTGGAATATGGATACATCCTGGTGCCACAAGAGGTCCAGGGGTATTGGTCCATGAATTTGGTCATGCATCTCAGGCGATGGTACGATCTCAATATCCGGGTCATGGACTGAATGCGCCTTATGCAGGATTCTTCTGGGAATCTCATACAGAATGGATAAGGGCACAATATACTGAATCATACGATGCAACTCCAATTGAAAGGTATATTAATACTTCAATGCAGCAATTCAGTTCAAATAGAAAGTATTATCAAAATCTTTATTTTCTGGATTATGTTGCAGATACTTACGGTATTGATACAACCAATCTTATATGGAGAAAAGCAGATCCTGAGGTAAGCCATCCTTTGACTTCACTACGTGATTCGGTATTGCGTTATACTCAAAGTGATCTGAATGACGATTTTGGTTACTATGCACAGAGAAATGTTACATGGGATTACACAAATGGTCCATTAATTCGAAGTGCTATTAAAGCCACAGATGATAAGTTTATAGGAAGAAAATACACGTACGTGGATACGCTTCATGATGGTTCAGAGGCATTTGTAGTACCAAATTATATGGCGCCTTCAGATTACGCATACAATATTATACCTTTATATCCTGTTGATGACGCAACAACAATTGAGGTTGACTTCACCGGATATGAGAATGAGCCGGCAGGGGGTGCAGGCAACAGGTATGGTTTTGTTGCGGTGGATGAAACAGGAGAACCGCGATATAGTGAGATTTATTCAGAGGATGCCGGAACCACGTCATTTTCTATTAACCCTACAGACAGTGCTATATTTATGGTAGTTACAGGGGCTCCGGAAACACATCATAATTATGGTTGGGAAACGGGCTTCCCACAGGAATATCGCTATCCCTACAGTTTTGAAATAGATGGAGCATTACCGGCCGGTCATAAGGAAGGATACAATTGTCAGAGAGATATAGTTGATGGTGAAGAACATTCAAATGGTGGTGGTTGGGTAGCCTTTACTGCTAGTGTTGAGGAGAGTGCTTATGTTGGCCCAAATGCTCAAGTGCTTGGAGACGCCACAGTTATGGGTAATGCCAGAATAGAAGGACATGCAATTGTTGAAGGAAGTGCCTCGGTTAGTGGTGATGCTGTGGTTAAAGATAATGCTATTGTGGGGACAACTTCACAAATTAGTGATAATGCTGTTGTTTCAAAGTCTGCCAGAGTATATGATACATCATTGAGTGATAATACCATAGCTACCGGATATGCATTGCTTTATAACTCCAGCTTAAGTAATGATGCTAAAGCTAAAGATCTTGCCTGGCTTAATAATGTTAATTTAAGTGGAACTGCTATCGTTGGTGGAAACGCTGAAGGATACGATAACTGCTCAAGTGGTATGTATTTGACGATTACCGGTTTTGGTTTAAGAGATGGCTGTGATGGTAGGATCAATCACCCTCTAAATGAAGATGTTAATCCTGATTGGGAAATTTATCACTATCCGTTAGGTGATAAACCTACCAGTCCTATGAATCTGGAAGCCCATAATGTAACGTATTCCTCTGTTGACCTTGAATGGGAAGCTGCCGAGAGCAATATTGAAATCTCAGAGTATTATATCATGAAGGACGATGAACTCCATGAAATAACTAATGAAACATATGCGTCTGTTGAGGGACTGGAAGATGAAGAGACATTTGTTTTTACCGTAAGGGCAATTGACTTAGAAGGTAATATATCTGAAAAAAGTAATGAGGTAGAAGTGACTACGCCAACTGATATTCCTGTTACTGCATTGGAAGATGAATTGAAAATTTATCCCAATCCAGCAAGACAAAACATGACAATTGAGTTTAATAATGAAAAAATCAGTTATTTAGAGGTTATTGATGTCACAGGTAAGATTGTATACTCCTCTAATGTTGATAATAATTTGATCACTATTGATAAAAGGGATATTGGTACCGGCATGTTTTTCTTAAAACTTCATATAAATGATGAAGTTATTACAAGCAAAATAATGTTCCAGTAATAATTTATGATTATATGGTTGGGGGGTTAAATCAGTAACTCCTCAACTTTATTAAATTAAAGGTTAAGGTACAAATAAAAATAGAATGTGGCTTAATAAACCGGATTAATCTTAGGATTCGATTAAAAATGTTTATTAAGCCACATTTATAAATTCAGGCTTTGAATTGTTAATTATTATAGTACGCTGACTTTTAAAAAGAAGGACGAGGCGTCAACCCTGCTTTTTCAACTATTGAGGGAACGCTCTTTTCACCTCCGATTGCCATAAGGTGCACTCCGTGAACCCCTTCCATACTTTTCATTTCCTCTATCTGTTCCAGGGCAATTTGTATTCCTTCCGCTTTTTGGTCTTCAGCTTCATCCATTCTTTTTATGATATCGTCTGTGAATGAGATCCCCGATACATTGTCTTTCATATATTTAGCCATTTTTGCAGATTTTAAGGGGGTGATACCGGCAAGGATAAACACTTTTTCGTGAAGCTTTTTCTGTTTTACCTCCTCCATCCATTGCTTAAATCTCTCCATATCGTATATTACCTGGGTTTGGATAAAATCAGCTCCCGCTTTAATTTTCTTTTCCAATCTCATAACACGAAAATCAAGGGGTTCAGCAAATGGGTTAGCTGCAGCTCCTATAAATATTTTAGGTTCAACCACAGGACCTTTTTTACCATTTTGGATCATATCACCACATTCAAACTGCTGTTCTTCCCGCATTTTATAAAGCATATTAATGAGTTGAATAGAGTCAATGTCAAACACATTTTTTGAAGTAGGGTGATTTCCAAATATTTGATGATCACCTGAAAGACATAATATGTTTTTAATTCCCAGGGCTGCAGCGCCCAGAACGTCACTTTGAATAGCCAATCTGTTTCTGTCCCTTGTAGTAATTTGTATAACCGGTTCAAGACCCTGTTCAAGAGATATAACCCCGGAGGCTATTGAAGACATGCGAGCAATAGCTGTTTGATTGTCGGTGATATTCGATGCATCAACATATCCTTTCAATGAGCTTGCCTTTTCAATTATATCATTCTTATCAGCACTTTTGGGCGGACCTAATTCGCCGGTTAAAGCAAACTCCCCCGAATGTAAAACTTGTTCCAAATAACTACCTGAGCTTGTTTTGTTATTATCCATGAATTGAATTTTATGTTTTTATATTTGCTATTTTATGGGTAACGAGTAACGGGTAACGAGTAACGAGTAATCTCTGCTAACCCTTCAACCTCTCAACCTCTCAACTTCATAACTTCTCAACTTCTCAACTTATTTTACTCCTCATCAAACATCATATCTTCTCTTGTCACTTTTCTTGGTCCTCCGTCGCGATTTGTGGACCAATTTTTAGCGGGCTTAAATTCCATTAATTTGTCAAGTTTGTTAAGGCGTTTAAATCTATCGTATATAAGTTGCCCGGCACATTCGATATTTTCGGGGTCAACTTCACACATACCGTTTGAAGAACCGCCGCAGGGGCCGTTCATCAAGCTTTTTGCACACCTGGCAATAGGGCAGACACCTTCATATTCATCTAATATACACTCACCACAACCTGCACAACGCTCCGCCCAAAGTCCTTGAGAGATATTGGCTCCGAAAAATTTGGTGTTTACCCCGGGTCTGGCTACCATATCCGGGAATAATTCAACAATATACTGCACTCCAACTCCACAACCCAGGGAAAGAACTATATCGGCTTCTTTTATTTTATTTGCAGTATTTTCATCAAAAAATTCCTTGTCGCATTGACGTGTAATAGTCTGTTCTTCGATATTAAAGTTTAGGTTGTTTTGTTTGGCGGCCAGCTGTAATTGTTTTGAAAGAACACCAACTTCATTTTCGCCACCTGCCATGCATACTGTCATACATGAGCCGCATCCCATAATAAGGATGTTATTGTATTCCTTAACAAAATCAAAAATTTCCTGAAAAGGTTTTTGTTCTGCAACAATCATATGTTTTCCTCCTTATTGTTCAATTTTTATAAATATTTTCGTATAATTGTCTGTAAGATATTAAAGTTCAAAATTTCAACTTGCGAAATCCCAAATCACTGATAAATCCAAAATCCAAAATACAAACTCAAAATAACTCACAACTCACCACTCACAACTCACCACTCACAACTCACCACTCACAACTCACCACTCACAACTCACCACTCACAACTCACCACTCACAACTCACAACTCACAACTCACCACTCACAACTCACCACTCACAACTCACAACTCAACCCCCAAATTACCAATGACCTCACTTTGCCTTGACTAACCTTCTTCCACTTCTTTATTTTCATTAAGGTTTTTAATTTTATTTGTAAATTTTTTTGCGGTTTTTGCAAAAAGAGGTCCTTCTGATGCCGGAATATAATACATTTCAAGCTTTTCGGGGTTTATGCCTGCTTCTTGCAATTTCTCTTTTGCCAAAGTAACCCTTTTTATTGCCCTGATATTTCCTTCAAGAAAATGACAACCACCAATTTCGCAACCTGCTACCATTACACCATCTGCTTCATCCACAAATGCCTGCAACAACATGTTTACATGTATTTTACCGGTGCAGGGTAATCGTACAATATGAATATTTGTAGGATATTGCTGCCGCATGGTTCCGGCCAGATCGGCTGCTGTAAATGCACAATAATGACAACAAAAGGCTATTATTTTTGGTTCTTTTTCTTGCATCTGAATATTTTATGGTTATTAAATTAATTAACAATAGTTTGCAAGTCAACCCCGTGGGTTTGGCAAACCCTGCATGGTCTGTCATGACGGTTAGTTTCGTGGATTTTGCCATACCCACGGGGTTGAGATTTACATTTTTATATTTTATTCATTATCTTTTGAGACTGTTTCGTCCATAATGGTTTCTTCTTTTGCTAAAATATTTTTAAACAAAGCATTTTCTTGCTCATCAGTGAAGGTCAGCAGCTGGATTGCGTTAGCAGGACATGCTGAGGCACAATTTCCGCATCCCTGGCACTTGGCCGGATCAATTTCAGCTTTTCCTTTTTCATTGATAAAGGGGGCATTAAATATGCATTCTCTAATACATGTAAGGCATGAAGCACATTTTTCTTCCTCTATTATCGAAACTACACCTCCTACTTCAAGCATGTCTTTTGATAATATGGTTGCTGCCCTGCCGGCTGCTGCTACACCCTGCATTATGTTTTCTTCTGTATTCTTTGGAGAATGAGCTAATCCACATATAAACATACCTTCATTAGCAAAATCTACCGGGCGAAGTTTTATATGTGCCTCCATAAAATTGCCGTGCTCATCCATGGGAAGTTTCATTAATTTTGCCAGATGAGCATTATCCTCTTTTGTTGCTTCAATCCCCGCACTTAAAACTAAAAGGTCACTGTTTATTGATACATACTCATTAAGTACAGTATCTTTCACATTTATATTAAGCTTATTTTGCTCTTCTTTAACTTCCGGATATTCTTTATCCTGGAAATGAATAAATTTCACACCCAATTCTCTTGCTTTGCGGTAATAAATTTCACGTATAGTGTATGTTCTAATATCCCTGTAAAGAATATAAACATTTGATTCCGGATCTTTTTCCCTTATACTTATAGCATTTTTAATGGCTTCACTACAACATACACGTGAACAATAGTTATTCTCATCATCACGGCTTCCCACGCATTGAATCATTACCACTGTTCCGAATTTTTCTTTTTTATCTATTTCAAATTCCAGGGTACGCTGGGTAATAACATTTTCATTTTTACCATATAGGAAGTCTTTGGTTTCATATTCTTTCGCACCGGTGGCAATAATGGTTACACCGTGATAGATTTGGGTTTTATTATCATCCAAAGTGGTGGTAAAATTTCCTATCGAACCTTCTACTGATTTGATATTTTTACCCAGGTAAACATCAATTAATTCATGCTCATTTACATCATTGATTTTTTCTTTCAAAAATTCCTGCCAGTTTTCGCCATTGAGCTCCATTTTCAGATAAGCGAGGTTACCACCTAACTCACTTTCTTTTTCAATAAGGTGAACTCTAAATCCTTGTTTGGCCAAAGAAAGCGAAGCGGTCATACCTGTAATACCTCCCCCGATAACCAGTGCATTTTTATTAATGGATATTGTTTTTAGTTGAAGAGGTTCAAGGTGTCGTGCTTTTCCAACACTTCCCCTTACCAATGCTTTAGCTTTTTCTGTGGCTGCTTCCGGTTCTTTTTGGTGTACCCAGGAACATTGCTCCCTTATATCTGTCATTTCAAAAAGATATTTATTCAGTCCTGCTTCGCGAAGAGTTTCCTGGAACAAGCCTTCATGAGTACGCGGAGTACAAGATGCTACGACAACCCTGTTGAGGTTCTGTTCTTCGATCAACTCTTTCATGCGCTTTTGCGTATCCTGGGAGCAGTTATAGATTGTATGTTCGGCATGTACCACGCCCGGTAACTTTCTGGCATATTCGGCAACGGCTTCAACATCTACCACGGAAGCTATATTTATACCACAATGACAGATAAATACGCCGATTCGTGCTTTCGCATTTTCTACTTGCTTTTCTTCAGGATATTTTTTTTCAGAAGTTTGAGTATTTCTTGCATCTTTAATGACTTCACTACTTAAAGAAGCAGCTGAGCTTCCCTGTGTTACAGCTTCCGGAATATCGCTGGGGCCGTTTCCTGCACCGCACAAATAAATTCCTTTCCGTGTTGAAATTAGTGGCTTAAGAGATTCTTCCTGGAAAAATCCGAATTGATTTTGTTCAATGTTCAGTATTTCACTAATGCTATTATTGGAAGGATTAGCTAATAAACCAACCGACAGCACTACCATGTCAAACTCTTCTTCTTTATAAATTCTATCTTCTATAAAACTAAGACGAAGATTTTTGTTGACAGGGTTTTCTTTCACAGCTGATATTTGGCTTCTAACAAACTTTACGCCTGAATCATAACGCGCTTGCTTATAAAAGCTTTCAAATCCTTTACCAAAAGCTCTGATGTCTATATAGAAGATATAGGGTTGAATTTCAGGATCATGTTCTTTGGCTACCATGGCTTCTTTAAGAGCATACATGCAGCATACGGAAGAGCAATAGTCATTGCCGCTACTGGTTACGTCTCTTGAACCTACACATTGGATCCAGGCGATTTTTTTCGGTGGTTTGCCGTCGGAAGGGCGTGTTACATGGCCTTCATAAGGCCCTGAAGCACTTAATATACGTTCAAACTGGATGCTGGTAACTACATTGGGATAGATGCCAAATCCATATTCCGGTTTCTTTTTTGCATCAAAAGGAATGAATCCTCCGGTGGATATTATTGTGCCTACATTTATTTGTGTTAACTCATCTTTTTGATTATGTAAAACACCTTCAGCTTTGCATATACGCACGCATTCCATGCATTCGGCACAACTGGCACATTGCAGGCATCGCTCTGCTTCTTTTATGGCCTCTTCTTCTGTAAAGGTGCTTTCAATCTCCTGAAAGTTTCGCCTTCTGCTTTCTGCCTTAGCAACTTCAGGTTTATTGCGTTTTATTTTGCTTTTATCTATTCCTTCCGGTATATCTGCCATGTTATTATTATCTAACGGCTCCCTGTCTTTTTTCAAATCCTCATTATTAATATACCTGTGTATAGATTCTGCAGCCCGGTGTCCTTGTGCTACTGATTCTACCAATGAGGCGGGGCCTGTAACCATATCTCCTCCGGCAAACACCCCTTTTTCAGAACATTCGAGAGTTAAAGGGTCCGTAGATATCCATCCATTATCTGTATCTATAAAAGAATCAAGACCTGACAACTCACATTCCTGTCCTGTAGCAGGTATAATTGTATCAGCGGGAATTATATTTGTTTGTTCGGGATCTGTCTTTAGTGAACGTTTTCCATTACTGTCATATACGGTTACACATTTTTCAACCTCCAATCCACTAACCTTGCCTTCTTCAACTACAACTTTTTTAGGTGACCATGAATTTTTTATCCGGACGCCTTCCTCAATAGCTTCTTCTATTTCCCATGAATATGCGGGCATTTCTTCTTTGGTACGGCGATAAACTATAGTTACTTCTGAACCCATTCGTATGGCAGTACGGGCTACATCTATTGCTACATTACCACCACCGATAATCGCTACTTTCGAACCTATAGCTGGTTTTTTACCTTCACTTATTTCTCTGAGAAATGGTAAACCATAAATTACACCTTCACCATCTTTGGTTTCCAGGGGTATTTGTTTGGCTTTTTGAGCTCCCAGCGAAATAAATGCTGACTTATAACCTTGTTTTTTTAACTCTTGAATAGTAAAATTTTTCCCAAGTATTTGCCCATATTTTACTTCAATGCCGTCATTGAGCATTAATCCGATCTCATAGTCGAGGTAGTCCTTGGGCAGCCTGTAGTCAGGTATGCCTGTACGCATCATGCCTCCCAGTTTATCGCTGCCTTCAAATACGGTCACTTTATATCCTTGCTTCACCAGGTCATGAGCACATGTCAAGCCTGCCGGCCCTCCACCGACAACAGCCACCTTTTCATCCCTGATGGGAATCTCCTCTTTTTTCAAGTTATCCTGTTTGTCATGCAGTTCACCTGCTTCCAGCTGATTTTTTTCGTAATCAGCCACAAAGCGTTTAAGATTACGTACAGATACAGAATCATCAATTTCTTTTCTGTTGCAGTAATCCTCACAAGGATGGTGGCATATCCTGCCACAAACCCCAACAAATGGCATCCTTTCCCTGATAAGATCAGCTGCCTCCTGGAATTTGCCCTTAGCAATAAGTGCAGTATACCCTTGAACATTAACCCCTGCAGGACAAGTCGTTTTGCAAGGAGGTGGAGGGGATGACTTATCTATGGTATAAACATTGGGTATTGCCTGGGGATATAAACGGTAAATTGCTTTACGGTTTGAAAGTTCTCCGTTAAATTCATCTATTCTAACTACAGGACATTCCAACTCACATTCTCCACAACCATTACATAGGTTTTCATCAACATAACGAGCTTTTTTATTGATAGTAGCAGTAAAATTGCCTGCTTCTCCTTCCAGTTTTTGAAGTTCTGCGTATGAAATAATTTCTATATTTAAATGACGTCCTGTCTCTACAAGCTTGGGAGAAATCATGCACATAGCACAATCATTGGTGGGAAATGTCTTATCTAGTTTAGCCATATTTCCACCTATAGCCGGTTCTTTTTCCAGCAGGTAGACTTTATAACCCATTTCCGCACTGTCAATGGCAGCTTGCATTCCTGCAATACCGCCACCTATAACTAATACTGAACCTATTTGCTTATTATTATGCATTATAATAAAGTTTCTTTCTATTTTAGTAATTATTGGTTTTCACTTTCTTTCACCGAAGCAGTTTTATAAATTGACTTTAAAGGGACAAAGTTTTTCTTGAGTCCCAGGTCTTCGGGTTTACAGTCAAACGCTAAACCCATTAATTGTGTGATAAAAGGCACAGGTAATGGGTGTTCAATAGAATATTTTTTTCTTATATTATTTTGTTTTGTATCTAAGTTGGTTTGACACATAGGGCAGGATACGGTAATGCAATCAACTCCTCTTAAACTCGCATCTTTAAGTATTTTTCCTACAAGTTTTTCTGCGATAGGATTTACCGTAATAAATAAACTGGCGCCACAGCAGTCTGTTTTATAAGACCAGTCAACCACATTTGCTCCGAGAGCCTTCATAAGCTTATCCATGCTCATTGGATATTCTCGTGTATCAAATGATTTTTCCGTAGGTACACGAGTATTGAGGCATCCATAATAGCAAGCAATAGTTAAGCCGTGAAGTGGCTTCTTAACATTATTTGAAATAAGGTCAAGGCCTGTTACATTCACAAAAAAGTCAAGTATGTTTCTTACTTTAACTTCTCCTTTGTAAGGGAGATCACTTTTTTTGTTTAATTCTTCTCTTAAATTTTCATCTTTATTGAGCTGATATTCGGCATTTATCAATCTGTGATAACAGGAGGCACATGGTACGACAAGCTCCTTGATTCCTTGTTTCTCAGCTAAAGCCAGGTTTTTCTGACTAAGTAGTAAATTAAGATCCTGGTCTATTGACTTGACAGATGTAGCTCCACAACAGTTCCAGTCTTTAATTATTCTAAATGGTAAGTCCAATACACCAAAAACGGTTTTCAGACTTTTTAGGTAATGAGACGAACTGGTTTCTAAACTACAGCCCGGATATAAAGCAATTTCATCTTTATTCATATTATTTTTTTTTTCTTAAAAACAGCTTTTTTGCAATTATAAAGCAACCTTCCTTATTAATTTTTCAGGAAGTTTTTTTTACCCATTTACGAAAACCCCTTACTGCTTTTGGGGGTGAGAAGTGTAGTTTGTTCTTGAAAAGCATTTTGGGTCCTAACATTGCATTTTTGAAAGGCTTACCTAATCGTAAATTATATTCCAGCATAATTCTAAATTCATGGACTCTCCCCCTTCTCAATATATCTTCTGTAAAAGTTTTATGGAATTTATAGATGTCATTCCTTTTAGGTTTCAAACCTTTTTCTACCGCCAATTGTTTGAGCTGGTTCATTATATCTGGAATTTCGATATCGTTAGGGCATTTAATGGCACATGCATAACAGCTAGCACAAATCCAAATGGTTTCGGTATTCAATACTTTTTCTTCCAACCCAAGAGAGGCAAGATGAATAGCTATATGCGGAAACATATCCATTTCTTCTACAACAGGACATCCGCTTGAACACTTTCCACATTGATAGCATAGCGAAGTCTCTTGATATAAAATCTTTTTCTTTTCTAAACCTGTTATTCCCATAAAAAAATATACATCAATTTTTATAAAATGCAAAGTTAAAATAAATACTGACAATGTTCAAAAACTATTGAACATATAAGAGTATAGTATTTGTTTGTAATACTTTCCAAACAAAAGAAACACTCAACTTATACTATTTGTTCATTAACCAAATATGCTTATTACAATAATATGTTTTTTTTTAAATTAATTCAGTATAATCCTTTTTCAAATTTTTTATTAACTTTATTATACAAAAAATCGGCTGTTATTAGTATTAAATGTAAAATAATTGACAATATTGGTTTTTTATATGTATAAAAAGTATAAGGTAGTTATCTAAGAATAAAAAAACGAGATAACCAGTGAAAAAATTAGCAGATTTATTACAATTAGGCAATCCATTACTTTATGAAGTTAGTGAACCTGTTTTACAATCAGAATTGGCAATGGTTTCGGGGTGGGTTGCTGACTTACATAATGTCATGGAAGAAATTAGAGCTAAATATAATTTTGGCCGGGCAATTGCTGCTCCACAATTAGGAATAATGAAAAGGCTAATTTACATGAATATTGACAAGCCGGTTATTATCATTAATCCCCAACTCAGTTACTTGAGCAGTGAGATGATAGAAGTTTGGGATGATTGTATGAGCTTCCCAAACCTCTTAGTTAAAGTAAAACGACATAAAAGCCTGGCTATAAATTACTTAGATGATAAATGGCAACACCAGGAATGGAAGGTAGCTGATGATTTATCTGAGTTGTTGCAACATGAGTATGATCATTTAGATGGTATACTTAGCACTATGAGAGCAATGGATGAAAAATCTTTTAAGTGGCGCGAGGTTAAAGAATAAGCAAATAATTTTCAATAATTTCTTTTCTATAAACAATTTTTTGCCAGGTATATCATAAATTGTCTCTCGTGTCAGTTAAAAAATCGTCAACATCAAACTTTTGGTTGATTATTTTACTTATATCAAATACCATCTCAGCTTCGTTTCCAACGATTTCGTTGAACACAGCTCTTGTATCAAAACCAAAATCATCAACATCGGGCTCGTGGTAAATTAGCTCACTTATGTCAAATTCCATTTCAGCTTCATTTCTAACGATTTCGTTAAATACAGCTCTTGTATCAAAACCAAAATCGTCAACATCGGGCTCGTGGTAAATTAGCTCACTTATGTCAAATTCCATTTCAGCTTCATTTCCAACGATTTCGTTAAAAACGGCTCTTGTGTCAAATCCAAAATCGTCAACATCAGGCTCGTGGTATATTAGTTCACTTATGTCAAACGTCATCTCAGCTTCGTTTCTAACGATTTCGTTAAAAACAGCTCTTGTGTCAAAACCAAAATCATCAACATCGGGCTCGTGGTAAATTAGCTCACTTATGTCAATATTTGTATTATCAACGGGGGTCATTTTTGATGTAGGAGAATGGTTCTCGCCAATAACAGTAATAGGGGAGATTAAAAGAATACTTACAATCAGTGTTTTTACTTTTGTTTTCATAACTATTAATTTTTTAAGTTTAACTAAATATTTTAATTTTATTTTTTTCTTTCAAATTACAACTCTAAGACGGCTATCTAAAATAAATTGTTACAGGATAAACATAAAATTTTCCTGTTGATGGATTTTATGCAATATATAAAGTATCATTAATTTTTGAATTGTTTTGTGTATCTGCAATACCGGGGAAAGCATCATTGAACAATATTATTGCCGGATATATTTGATTCAACATCTACAGTCAATGGCTAAAGCTGTATAACGTTTGCGAGATAACAACCAGCCTGGCACAATCAATAATGGTTATATTATCCATGAAGGATAAGCATTTTAGATTAAGATATATTTTTTTTATTACAACTTTACAGAATTTTTATGAATTATATGGAGTTTTGTTTGAATTCACTAACAAAATACGTTTATACCTAAAAATTAAAAAAAAAATAACTAAAGTGAGATAAAATGATTATCTTTAGATTGTTATAAAAACCAAAGATAAAAATTCCTTTTTTATCTTTAAACATGTATGAGTTCAATCAAAAAAGCCATGTGTGCTAAATTTTCACCTTTATTACCCCTGGTCCCTAAAGGGGAAGTTTTCTGTTTGAGTACTTTGCAAAAGTTTCATTTAGAGCATTGTTGTATAATCGGGCTTTTTAGACTGAACTCATGTATGCGAAATCAATTTTTTTTGAAATAAAAATTCAATTTAGAAATTTAGGTAACTAAAAATAAATAAAGCACCAAATTACAAATTAATATTTGTGAATTTGAAATAATTATCCCTGCATTTATTTTTAGTTAATGGCTTCAAACTCCTTAAAACATGAAAATTATTAAACTGCTAAAAATTACATTATTAATAAATGTTTGCTTACTTATTTTAAATAGCACTTATGCAGAAAACCTTGATATTAATAATGATCAAGAGCCTGAAACCATTGGCTTAACTTTAAGTGGAGGTGGGGCAAGGGGATTTGCCCATATAGGTATCTTGCATGTACTTGACAGCCTGGGCATAGAGATAGATTATGTCAGCGGCACCAGTATGGGCGCTATTGTTGGTGGCATGTATGCTTCAGGTTATAGTGCAGCAGAGATTGAAAAAAAATTTAAATCCATTGACTGGGATGCAATTATAACTATGCGCAAAAACCTCGAGTACTCCCATCCGCGCATACGGGAAACATTAGGCAGACATATAATAAACATTCCTATTGAAAAAGGTAGTATAGCTTTAGCATCGGGAGCAATAGAAGGCCAACAGTTGTGGAACACCCTGGGTGACGGTTTTTTTCCTGTGCGTACGATTGACGATTTTTCAAAACTCCCAATTCCTTTTGCATGTGTCGCGACAGATTTAGAAACAGGTGATGCTGTAGTAATGAAAGATGGTGACATTGTTACAGCAGTTAGAGCAAGCATGTCATTCCCAACTATTTTTACTGCAGTAGAAAGAGACGGGAAAAAGCTTGTCGATGGAGGAATTGTGTTGAATTTACCCGTTAACATTATCAAAGATATGGGCGCGGATTTTGTTATCGGTGTTAATGTTTCCGAAGGCTTAAGAACGGCTGATGAACTAACAAGCCCTATTGATGTTTTGATGCAGATGGGTTTTTTCAAGGGTGCACAAACTTATCCTGAAAATATCAAAAACACAGATATTTACATAGAGCCAGACATTAAGAATTTTACGGCAAGCAACTTCAGAAATATTCATGAAATAATAGAAATTGGTAAACAAACAGGACGATTATACATTGATGACCTTAAGGAAGTTTTAGAACACAAAAAGCCGGCAAAAGGTATTTCAAAAACAGAGTTAAAAGAACCGTTGGATGAATTTATAGTTGATTCAATTGTCTTTCATGGACTTACAAACATCAGAAGCTGGTTTGTGGAAGATAATGTAAAGATTGCAGCAGGTGATACTATTACATCATCAATTATAAACAATAACATCAACAAGCTTTATGCCTCAGGCTACTTTAACAGGATTACCTATAACTTGGTAGCCGATGGTGATAAGACTAGGGGAACGCTTGAGTTTATTTTCGAGGAAAGTGCATTTACTAACCTGTATTTTTCTTTTAACTATAGCACTTTCATGGGAGTAGGTTTTATGGGAGAAATGACAATTCGTAAATTTTTGTTTTATAATACCAGCTTATATACAAAAGCATTAGTTGGAGAAATGCCTGCGGTGAAAGCCGGCTTAGATATTTTTACCGGTGATAGCCGTAAAACATGGATTAACATGGAAGCCAGGGGTAATTATCTTGTTTTCCCGCTGCATAAAGATTTTAGGTATATTGCAGAATACAACCGTTTGTATTATACCGGAGAGCTTACTTTTAATATGATTACCGGGGAGGATAGTTATTTAACTACCGGTGCGGCATACTATATGCAAAATTTAACACCAAGCAGAACTTTAGAAAACCATTTGAAAGGGAGTATACACTCATTTAAAATTTTGGGAGGGTGGAAAATAAACTCTCTTGATAAGCACGCTTTTTCCAGATCAGGACAATTAGTATCAATAGATGCGGCGTACTTTATTGGACAATCATCTTCACTTTCTTTTCATACATCTGATGGGGAAGTTACAAGCGACTTATCTGAGGCAGGAATCGAGCAAAGTGATTTTCTTCAAACAGCCATAAGGTGGGAGTCAAACGTTTTTATGAATGAGAAACTTACTGCTTTTTCGCAGTTTCAGGGCGGTTATAATTTTTTTTATGATCAGGATTTTTTAAATATGTTCAATATGGGCGGCACAGCGAATATCCTTGATAACCAGATTACTTTTGCAGGACTAACTAAATACGATGTTAATTCGAGCAGTATTTTTGCCGGTGGTCTTGGCTTACAATATAATTTATGGGAAGATCTATATCTTACACCTCTTGTCAATCTTGCACTTTATGATTTTAAATTGATGGAAATGGATTTAATATCAATGGATAATTTTGTTTTTGGTGCGGGGACTGTCATAGGGTATGATGCTGTAGTAGGGCCAATAGAAATAACTGTCTCTTACAGCCCACAAAAAGGGAATGTACTTGCTTACCTGAACCTGGGGTGGAGTTTTTGAGGCTCCTGAAAAAACCAAAAACACCCTAAATATCCAAAATATCCATACTGGAGCTTGTTTTGTGGTTTCGCTTAAAACTTAAAGTTTCTGGCTATCAAGCACCTTAACCAGGCAAGATCTTACCTGTTACAATCGGGTAGGAAGCAGCGCGGCCGCGTCCTGTCCTACCCGATAAGCAATTTTTCAACCCTTTATCGTTCAACATTCCGATAATTGTTGCGGTAAACAACTTCCCGACAGATGCAAGGTGGTTAGGCTGTTTTGGATTTGCAATTACATCGCCTGTTTTGCCTTCAGCAATATTAATATCTACGCCTGTTTTTTCAGAATGTACTAGCAGATAAGCATTTTTAACCTTTTTATCTTTTTTTGCTATTTTTCTGAAAAAGGCTTCAATTTTTGATTGATAATCTATTTTTTGATTTTTATAGATTTTTCTTATTAATAGTAAATAATCTTTTAAATTAAAGTAAAAATTATGGTGAACTAAATTTATACTATATATTCATCTGAATATTTTATAGTTATTAAATTGATTAACAGTAATTTACATCCTTGCATGTTTGAACTTCATTAATTCTATTCCGATGGAACCCTCA
>SL_8KL_010_SEDDRAFT_10001571_pt1 | contig 19830 bp, 20 predicted proteins | sample SodLakKL_010_SED_4_FD_11160 | JGI IMG/M metagenome (IMG submission 11160)
GTCTCTGCTCAGTGGCGACGACCCTGGCGAAGTTGTAGCTGGAAGCAGATTTACAATAGAAGCCGATAACCTCGAAGACGAAATCGGAGAAGTCGTCATCCGTATAGACGGATACAGCGGCACGATCAGTTGGGAAGCATAGAACAGCTTCTTAGGACACACCACAAAAACCCCTTTCTTTTTCTTATACTCTTTCAGTTTTCATAGAGATCTTCTTTTTCTAAATAGGGTATTTAGTATTTCGCCATAAATCATATATAAAATAGTGCCGAATATCTCATATGCAGGTTTAACCTGCAGGAGGACCAAATTATGGAAAGATTGAAAAGAAACGAAGAAGGTGTGTCCCCGGTTATCGCGACCATCTTGATGGTGGCGATCACTGTTGTACTGGCAGCTACGCTGTACATGATGGTCGGTGACATAGGCGGAGACGCCTCAACTGCCGTCGCAGGCAGGATAACTGACAGAGATATCGACGGAAATACCGCACAATTCGAGTTCGTGTCTTTGGAACAGCCGAGCAGTGCGGAACTAGATGACGTGGAGATAACGGTGCTTGATGATGATGGAGGAGAAATAGACATCGATCCAATAGGAGAAGATGACTGGTCTCTGCTCAGTGGCGACGACCCTGGCGAAGTTGTAGCTGGAAGCAGATTTACAATAGAAGCCGATAACCTCGAAGACGAAATCGGAGAAGTCGTCATCCGTATAGACGGATACAGCGGCACGATCAGTTGGGAAGCATAGAACAGCTTCTTAGGACACACCACAAAAACCCCTTTCTTTTTCTTATACTCTTTCAGTTTTCATAGAGATCTTCTTTTTCTAAATAGGGTATTTAGTATTTCGCCATAAATCATATATAAAATAGTGCCGAATATCTCATATGCAGGTTTAACCTGCAGGAGGACCAAATTATGGAAAGATTGAAAAGAAACGAAGAAGGTGTGTCCCCGGTTATCGCGACCATCTTGATGGTGGCGATCACTGTTGTACTGGCAGCTACGCTGTACATGATGGTCGGTGACATAGGCGGAGACGCCTCAACTGCCGTCGCAGGCAGGATAACTGACAGGGAGATCGACAATGAGGATGAAATCGCACAATTCGAGTTTGTGTCTCTCGAACAGCCGAGCAGTGCGGACCTAAGTGATATAGAGATAACGGTGCTTGGAGAAGGCGGCGAAGACGTTATCGAAGACGCTACAGAGGAGACCGGACAAGTCACTTGGTCTCTACTCAGCGGCGGCGAAGCCGTAGCTGGAAGCAGATTCGATCTTTATGACGCCCTTACAGAGAACGACCCCGAAGACATCGACGAAATCGTCATCCGTATAGACGGATACAGCGGCACCATCACTTGGGAAGCTTAAAACAGCTTCTTAGGACACACCACAAAAACCCTTTCTTTTTCTTATACTTTTTTTTACGTGAAAATGTTCTCCACACAGATTAGTATTTTTCCATAAATAATATATAAAATAGAGCCTCTCTTCTCTACTGCAGGTCTCACCTGCAGGAGGACACAACCCTATGGATAGTTTGAATAGAAAAGAAGATGGTGTGTCTCCAGTCATAGCGACCATACTCATGGTCGCTATCACGGTAGTACTGGCAGCCACCCTCTACATGATGGTCGGCGACTACGGAGATGACCCCGCATCTCCGATAGCCGGCAACATAACACAAAGAGACGGGACTCAGTTCGAGATCGTCTCTCTGGAGCAGCCGAGCAGCGCCGCACTAGGAAGCGTTGAGATAACGGTTCTCGGCGTGAACGAAGACGACGAAGAATTCGAGGAAAGCAGGCGGGGAGACGAAACTACAAACGGTGATGACTACGTTGTATGGTCTCTGCTCCACAACGGTGAAGCAGCTGCTGGCAGTCGGTTCGACATAGGCAACTTCGAAAACATAGAGTCGGAAGACAACATAGACGAAGTGATCCTGAGGGTCGACGGCTACGACAGCCTGTTAAATCATGAGATGTAAGATAAGTGACTGGACGGCACCCCAAAACCCCTTTCCCCTTTTTCTATTATACATCGCCTCCAAATATATTATAGATATCTTTATATAGATCGAAAACCATATACTATAGGAGGTTGATGAATATGGATAAGATCAATAGGTCAATTGAAGGAGTATCTCCAGTTATAGCGACCATCTTGATGGTGGCCATCACGGTCGTTCTAGCCGCGACACTTTACGCGATGGTAGATAATATGGCGGCGGATGAAGGCCAAACACCGCTGTTGGGAAGTCTGAACAGGCACGACGGAAGAACGATATCGCTCTCTTTGACCACGCCTTCGAGAGCACAGCTCGACGACGTGACTCTTTTAGTCATGGCCGAGTATAAAGGAAGTAACGAAGTGATAGATCTCAGGTTCGAAGACTGGGAAGACGGGACGGCCCAGGACGGAGATTACACCGCTTCATGGTTTCTACTGTCGGGTGAAGACGAAATAAGCAGCGGTTCGAGACTCCGTTTGTTCAGGAACGACGATCACGTGAATTTCATAGAATTCAGCGACTTCGAGATGATCTTGAGGATCGACGGTTACAGCGGTACCATCTCTAGGGAATTTTAGGTAAAAAACCAAACCATTTCCTTTTCCATTTTTCTAACATCTACTACCCAGAGGTGAAAGATCCTTTTTCATGTCTTTCAATAAAAACTTTATATCGTTTCGTCCTTAACTATTATGTGATAAAAGATGGCTAAAAGCGCAGGTAAAGGCAAAGGGAAGGATAGAAAAAGCAAAGCAAAATACTTGAAGAAGAAGGCCAAATACGATAAGAAAGTGGCTAAACAGGAGAAGAAGATAGGTAAATACGAGCAGAAAGTACAAAAGTATAAAGAGAAGATCAAAAAGTACAAGAAAAAGATAAAGGACGCCAAAAAGAAGGAAAATCAGTATAAAAAGAAGGCCAAACAGGCGGCAAAAAAGGCCCAGTAGTGCTAAAGTTCGTTACCAATAACGTCCGCCGAAAGCGGACGTCTCCTCAACCTTTTATACTATCAATCCAGTTCTTTTAGTATCTCCTTCGCCCTGTCAACCCTTACGTTCTCTTCTTCGACCATCCTGCTGGCAACTTTTTCGACCTCGTCATCTTCGGCACCCGCCTGTACCGCCACGTTTTTTGCGTGCAGCTTCATGTGCCCTCTCTGTATCCCTTCGGAAGATAAAGCTCTAAGTGCGGCGAAGTTCTGAGCTAAACCCACGGAAGCCATCACTTCTCCGAGTTCCTGGGCGCTTTCGACTTCCATTATCTTCAGATTCGCCTGAGCACCGGGATGTGATGTGGTCGCTCCTCCAACAGTACCTACTGGCACGGGTATCTCGATGGTACCTGCGAGGTCGCCGTTTTCCGTCTTCTCCCATGTGGTGAGAGGTGAATAACCCCCTGAAGCCGCGTAAGAATGCGCCCCGGCTTCCACCGCTCTGGTATCGTTTCCTGTTGCGCTCACCACGGCGATAACCCCGTTCATCACGCCTTTGTTGTGAGTCGCGCACCTGTAAGGATCTACCCTTGCGAACTCGTAGGCATTGAGGATACCTTCTATCACATCTTCGCCCAAGTCCTTTTTACTCCAGACGGCTCTCGCTCTAGCGAGGCGATCTTCGGCAAGGTTCGAGAGGATCCTCAGATAAACTTTTCCATCGGTCAGATCTTCTATCTCGGGCGCTATCGCCTCCGCCATGGTGTTCACCGCGTTGGCTCCCATTGCGTCCCTACAGTCCACCAGAAGGTGAACCACCAGATAGGGCCCGAATCGGCTTTGAAGAACCCTGCACCTTATATCTTCAACACCACCGCCGTGTTCCACCAGAACGGGATCCTGCTCATCGGCCAGTTCCATCAATTCTTCTTTCTTTTCCATCACCTTCAATTTTGCAGAGTAAGGGTCGCTCAAACCGGTCACCTGAATCTGGCTTATCATCACGGGTTCCGTAGCGGTGGCTTGAAATCCTCCGTTCTTTCTCGCCAGCTTCGCTCCGTAAGATGCCGCCGCCACGACGGAAGACTCCTCTATGACCATCGGTATCAAACGGTCTCTGCCGTTGATCTTGAAGTTAGTAGCTATCCCCACGGGAAGCTCGTAAGTTCCGATCACGTTCTCTATCATCATCTCGGCTTCTTCATCCGAGAGTCCTTTCCCCGCTAGTCTTTCAACTTCCTTATCTTGAAGTCCCGTGTTATCCTTCAACAATTCGATCCTTTCATCGAGGCTTTTCTTATGAAATCCCGATAAACGTGAGTTTTTCGACGACATGTTATCTTGAGCCCTCAATATGATGAAAAATATAAGAAACTTTGGAGTCTTTTTCACGCAAAGGTTCGACAAAAGATTTATTATCATAACCTCTTTGTTAGTGGTGTGAGAATCATGATACGGGAATGCGAGGAGCATGGGTATTATCGGGCGGAAGAATGCCCTGAGTGCGGAGAGAGAGGCAAGTTCATCATGAGCGATGAAGAGAGTGTCAACCTCGGTAAGACAACGGCAGGGGTGCTGCGTCATTTTCATGATAAGTACAGCATAGAGATGGACGACAGAGGCTGGATAGATATGGAGCACTTCGTGAAAGTTCTCAGAAACAGGCAGAAGAGGTTCCACTGGCTGAGAAAGTACCATGTAAAAGCTCTGGTGGCTACGGACGAGAAGAACAGGTATCAGTACGAGGACGGTTACATACGAGCAACTTACGGCCACTCGGTAGAGGTAGACCTAGATCTCCCCACAGACGATATACCCGACAAGTTGTACGCTCCGACAACCGAGAAGGAGAGCGAACTTTTACTAGAAGGAGGTATAAGACCGTCTGACAGGACCTACGTGCATCTNAGCGGTAATTACGACTCGGCGGTAGAAGCCGGAGCTTACAGGTCCGACCAACCGGTTATACTCACGGTAGACGCTGAAGCCATGATAGAAGACGGAAAAAAGATAATGGAAGCCGGTAAAGGCGTATATCTTACTGAAGAAGTCGAACCGGAGTATCTAGAACTGAGCGACGAGCAGCCTTCAGACGAAGAAGTGGAAGAGATCAAAGAAGACGAAGAAGACGATTGACAAAAGTAGATACGGCCGGTTAAAATCGGGGCTCATTCAGGGTTGAGGGTGACCACATTGTTACCTCTCAAGATGATGGTCCCGAGCCTTCTATGTTTATCTTCCTTTTCCTCCTCAGTATCCTCCAAAACCAAATTCATATGATCGTCGTAACCTATCAATTTTCCTTTCAGTACACTGCCGTCTTTCAAGAGCAGTTCTACTTTTCTGTCCAAATGTTCATTTAGGAATCCTGTTGGCTTTACCATTCTACCATTACCACAAGGTGATTTTTCTTTTAGTATTTTAACTTTATTGAAGTATTCACTCAAAAAGTCCATCCAATTCTTCTTGGATATCCTCCTTCATATCCTCCATGTCTAGACTATCGGAGAGCTTCAAGGCTTCTTCTAGCCCCTCCCTAGCGCTTTCGATCTTCCCTATCTGTTTTTGGACTTTAGACAGCCCCCTATCTGTTTTTGGACTTTAGACAGATGGAAGAGCGTTTTCACCTGAGGTTCGGGAGAATCCGCACCTCGGAAGATCTTCAAAGCTCTTTTCAACATCTTTTCCCCTTCCTGAAGTTTTCCCCTTTCGATCAGAGATAGGCCGTAAGCCATCTTCGCTCCCGCTTCGCCGTCAGCATCTTTCTGCCCTTCGAAGATAGATATGGCCTCTTTTAGGCTGTTATCCGCAGCTTCCCAACGGCCTTCTTCCATGTATAACTCGCCCAGATTGAATAAACACCATCCTCTGTAATCGTAGAAAGAGTGTTCTTCGCTTTCGGACTGAGCTCTCTCAAATATCTTTACCGCCTCTTCAACCTCGTCTGTATCTGAAAGTATCATACCGATCTCCATGAGAAGGTTGACCCTTTCGTAGTACATCCCAACTTTTCCAAACTCTTCGGCAGCCTCACGATAACACTTGATCCCCTGTTCAAGGTCACCGTTCATGACGTGTAAGTCCCCTATATCCCGGAGCACTTTAGCGACTTCTTCCATCTGTTCTTCTTCATAGAACATGTCGAGAGAACTCTTCAGATAATTCAAACCTTCCTCCAAGTTGCTCTTCCTCCAGGCGGCTAAGCCAGCGAACCTGATACCCTTCGCTCGGACCGTTTCATCGCCGATTTTTTTCGATAATCGTATCATCTCTTTCGCCCTTTCCTCCAATTTACCGGTATCGTTCTCCATGATGTAGAGTTCAGCTAAAGATTCTAAAGCTACTGCCAACATCTCGTCTCTGCCCGAACTTTCGCTTAAAGCATACAAATCATCGAAGTGATCTTCAGCTTCTTTCAACTCGTTCAGGTTCAAGCTGAGTTCGCCCAGCTCTTTTAAGATCTCGAATCTTCTTCTAGCCCGAACTTCGCTTTTTTTATCCCGCCGTATCTGTCGGAGTTCTTCAGACAGGCGTTTTTTCTTCATACGGTCCGCTACGGTCTCCGCCTTTTCTATCCCGAACCGTTCTCTCAACTCTTCATACAGTATGTCTTCCAACCTGGAGATATCATCGAGATCCTCTACGTCTATACCATGCTCTCTGAAAACATCATCTAAAATGGTTTTACCCTCTGAACCTATCTCCTGTTTCACTATCTTCTCGATATCATTCAACATCTGTTTTCTTCTCCCCTATATATGCGAGGATGATCAAACCCTCTCACTAGAACTCACAGCATATCTTTGAATGATTCGACGAGTTCAGGATGCTTATCGGCCACGGCCTTGAGAAGGGCCTCGGTACTCAACTCATCCAAGTCTTGATCGGAGAGAGCATCCACTATCATGTCGAACTGTTCGTCGTCGAGTTCCATGGCTTTTTCCTTCGCCAGATAATTCCTCCAGAGTTTGTCTTCAAGCCTCTTTCGCCACCTTTTTTCATATCTCGAAAGGAACTCTTCGTCGGTCTTTCCTTCTTCTACTGCTTCAGCGGCGACCTCGCCGGCTATCTTCGCCTGCTTCATGCCATTGGCGATACCTCCGCCGGTTATGGGGTCGACCACGCGGGAAGCGTCTCCTACCAGCATCAAACCGTCGGTGATGACCGAATCGGGAGGATGATCTACGCAAACTCCTCCGGCCACCATGTCGACGGCCTGGCCTTTATCAAACTCTTCATGATCTTCGATGAATTCGTCGAGGTAATCTTTGGGCGTCTTGTTACCGTCTAACCTGGAGAGCTGGAGCCCTAATCCGACGTTGGCTTTATCTTCCCCTTTCGGGAAGATCCATAGGTAGCCGCCGGGAGCTACGCTGCCCAGATAGAAATGAGTATGTTCAGGATCGAAATCGATATTGGAAAGCCTGTATTGGAAACAAGTCATTATATCGGATGGTTTGAGGGTGTCGTAAACACCGGCCCATCTGCCTACTTGAGATTCGAAGCCGTCGGCCCCTATGACCAGTTGGGCTCTTATCTCGAATTTTTCACCCATATTTTCTGCCTTCACTCCCACGACTTCACCGTTCTCCTTTATGACATCTTTAGCTGTGGTCTTCAGCATGAAATCGACGCCTTCTTTTGCAGCTAGAACGGCCATCTCTTTATCGAATACGTCTCTCTCTAAGACGGCACCGACTTCATCCCCTGCTAACTCCTTACCTATGGTCATCTTATGACCACTAGGAGAGTAAAGTTTAGCTCCTTTGACTTTCCACTTTATCGCATCGCCTAAGTCGTCTATCTCCAGTTCTTCCAACCAAGAAAGAGAGACTCCTTCAGCACATCTGACCGGTGAACCGATCTCCTGCCTTTTTTCTATGACAAGGACATTTTCAGCACCGTTCTTCGCTGCAAAACGCGCCGCGGTACAACCTATAGGTCCGGCACCGATGACCAAAACGTCACAATCGATCTTACCTCCTGCCTTTGGTTTCAACTCAATCACCTCTCAGTTTTAAGGCACCGACGGGACAGACTTTTACGCAGAGCTCACAATCGATGCAGCCCTTGTTGACTTCCAGCAGAAGGTCGTTGAGGAAAAGCACGTTCTCTGGGCACGTCCCGACGCAGGCCCCGCAGTGCATGCACTTATCCATATCGACTTCTACGCTCATCTTCGTTCCCTCCATTCATCCAACGGAACTGAAAATTTCTTCTCTACCTCTTCTCTGTAAGTGGGACCGCCGTTATAGGCACAGAACGGGATTATCCTTCCGTCCGGCGTGGCGTAATGTATAACGCACCTTTTCACCCTGTCTATATCGTAATTGTAATCGTCCTGGAAGTGCATGCCACCTACGAACATGGTCCTCCAAGCGAATCTTCCTACTGCGTCTTTATCTCCTTCGCTCAGTATACTCTTCATTATCTCTCCTATGGTCAGACCGCCGGGCAGTTCTTCTTCTTTCAGGTAGTCTCCGAAATACTTTTTGAAATTTTTCAACATGCTTTTGTCGCGCCCTTTCTTCGTTTTCACTTTCGACCCCAACTTTATAGCGGTCTTTTTCAGGAACGTGTCCCACTCGTCCGCTTTGTTTTTCATCTCTCCCATCAGACCTTCGACGTCGACGAAATCGGTTATAGGGCTGACTTTGCCATCGTCCGCTATGACAAGATAAGAGGCGAGGCCGCAGTGAGGATGAGATGTGAAAGCCACTTGGGGTTCATCCTTGATTACCGAGACGAGCTGAGATATAGGCGTCACGAAAGGAACGGGATAAAAATCGCTTTTATCGAGGTAACCGGTCTGTTCTTCGATATCTATAGCCAGGTCTGATAAGGTGTACCTCTGCTTCTCTCTCTCCTCCTTCTCTATACGGCCGGTGAACGCCACCGGCTGGTAATTGACACCTCTCACCACGTCCCTGTTCTTGATCCCAAAATCGAGGATATCTCCGACCTGGTCGTCGTTGACCGTCTTCACGATGGTAGGCACAAGAACGGTAGAAAGAGGGTTAGGCTTGGTTTTCCTGCAGTTCTCTATCGCCTTTTTCTTAACGTCCAGCATCTCTCTGCCTCTGGCCTGTATATAATTCTCCTCGTCCAGTCCGTCGAACTGAAGGTAAACGGTGTGAAGACCGGCTTCTTCGCACTTTTTAGCGAAATCTTCGTCGTTAGCCAGTTTGATACCGTTGCTGGCTATCTGTATCTGTGAGAAACCCAACTCCGAGGCCTTTTCGATAACTTTTAAGAAGTCCGGATAAACCGTCGGTTCTCCGCCTGAAAATTGAACCGCTGTAGTGGGAACCGGCTTTTCGTCTCTCAACGTCTTCAACATATCCACGACCTGTTCGTAGCTCGGCTCGTAAACGTATCCTCTAGTGTTAGCGTTGGCGAAACAGATCGGGCAGTTCATGTTGCACCTGTTTGTCAGGTCCACGTTGGCGAGGCAGGTGTGACTTTTGTGAAGGTTGCAAAGGCCGCAGTTGTCCGGACAGCTGGTCGCATCTTCTATCTTTGGATTTTCCACGCCCACGCCGTCGTAGGCGAATCTCTCCGCTTTCAAGTAAAGATCGACGTCCGACCAGACCACGCTTTTGAAGTGGCCGTGTTCGTTACACTCCTTTTTCATGACCACCTTCCCGTCTTCTTCTACTATCTCAGCCGGTATCACTTCCCTGCACTCAGGGCACATCGACGCGGTCTTCTTCGGCAGACCTTTATCTAACGAGGACTCTTCGATCACCATGATCTCGGCACTGATAGAGGGTGGTTTTTATTAAAGATTTTGTAGCGAAGATCGCTAAAAAACCTATAGAAAAGTGAGAAAAAAGCAGTCCTCCATCTCCCGTAAGCTCTCCTTTAAGTATAAATAACACTGTTAAAATCATAGGGAATATGAGAAGGTTGAAAAAGGGTAACAAAAAACGAACGATTTTCACCCGTTTTTCAAATTTAGTCAGTTCTAACCCTAAAAAGGTCATCAGTGTTATCATAGTTTTCAGTTTGATCATGGGCATCTTCGCATCCGGTATGGATATGGACACGGAAGAAGAGCATTTCCAACCGGACAGGCCGAAACAAGAGTACCTTTCGATCGTCAGAGAGAACTTCGGAGCGGAGGAAGAGATGGTCCAGATAGCTTTCACCGCCGACGGTGGAGACGTTTTCACCGAGGAAGTCATGTGGGATATGTTGGAGTTCGAGCAGGCTCTCCTGGACGACGAAACGGTGAATAAAACTCTAGCTAGTACCGCCGATGTTCCCACCGGTATCAACACTCTAGCTAGCAACGTGTTGATGATCGATCAATCACTCCTTTTGGAGGATTTCGTGATACAGCAGGCGGATCAAACCTATGAGATGGTCGAAAATCAGGAAAAAATGTTCGACCGCATGAACACATCACTCTCTCTCAACATGGCCATGATGGAGGTATTCGAAGACGATCTTATTGGTTTGATAGGTGTCAATCAGACCCTCATCTCGATGTCAGATATCGTTTCGAACCCGGCTTCTTGGATGGTGATGAGGGACCATCGACCCGAATTCGAGAATCTTACAGCAAGACTACCTCCTGGATCTAACGTCACTGACGAGAATCTTTCCGCTTACATCGACTATTGGTTGGAAGATATGCGCGAGAAGGAAGATCCCTTCTAGATAACTTCTTAAAGCTGGTCGAAGGAACGGGATTCATACTTGATTACATGCTAGAGGCCGAACAGGATTACAGCGATGAAACACATATGCCTAGAACCATGGCACTGACATTTTTCGGCGTAGCCGAACCCATGGGCGCTATAGAGGAACCAGACTTTGACGCGTTAGAAGAACCTCCTTCGCTCCAACTTTCGATGGACGAGAAACGGGAAAGACTGGACAACATGACCACCGACGATGTGAAAGGGACCGTAGAAGACATACTGGATTACGACCCATCAAGGTTGAACGAATCGGTGGAAAGAGGGATGAATATAACGGATAAAAACGAGAAATCGATCGAGCACCTTGTTAATATGGAGAACCTTTTAGACGAGGCCGTGAGACAATATGAAGAGATCGAAGAGATCAACATGACCTGGGAAGCTCAACGGCTGAGAGAAGGTTATCTAGCTTCAGTAAGACAAAATCATACTCTTCTAAACCAAACGAAACCGATGTACGCAGAAGCGGAGACGATGTTCAGGGAGGCCTTGAGACTGGGTCCGATGATGGAACAGATGAGCGAGATGATCACCAGCATGGCTGATAAAGATTTTGACAGCGAAACCATCCGAGCCGAGAGCTGTCTCGGCATAGTTTTCATGGATCCAGAAGCGGAGGGTGACGAAAGGTTGGAAGCCCAGAGAAGGATAATCGAGATCGGAGATGATGTCCCCGAATATTCGCGAGTCCGTGTATCCGCCACTCGGGTCATGATGGAAGAGATAAATGAGAGTGCGGATAGGACTTTGGAAGAACTTTTACCTATCGCCTTTGTTTTGGTGGTCATCATACTACTTATCATCTTCCGCTCCTTTATAGAAACCGTTTTGAGCTTGGGCAGCTTAGGTATAGCGATACTTTGGACCTTCGGCTTCGGCGTCATGTTGGGATACACTTTTAACCCTATGATCATAGCCGTGCCTATCCTGATCACCGGTCTGGTCATCGATTACGGTATCCATATGGTGATGAGATACAGGGAGGAACGGAAGAAGGATCACAGCCCCAAAGAATCCACCTCTATCACTATACTAGCGGTCGGCGGAGCCTTGGTTCTGACCACATTTACCACAGCTATAGGTTTTCTATCGAACAGGATCAGCGACATAGGGGCGATGCAGCAGTTCGGGACACTCGCGGCGGTAGGGATCGTCTCCAGCTTGATACTGATGACGACTTTCCTTCCCGCGATGGTTCAACTATATGACGGATGGAAGGAAAAGAGGAAGAATAAGAATAAAAAGAAATTGAGAAGAAAAAACAAAGACAAAAACAAGGGTAATTCATTGAACGGTATCGCCAGTAAAGCAAAAAACCAGAGCGCCGATATCATCTGTGGAATCCTTTCTAAATCTGCGGATGCCTCGGACAGACATCCTTTGGTAGTTATTATCGTTGTGATTTTGATCACAGGAGGAGCAGCCTACGGAGGTATTAACGTAGATACTACCTTCGATATAACGGACTTCCTCCCTGAAGACCAGCCGCAGAGTCAAAATATGATGTATCTAGCGGAAAGATTCGACGTAGAAACGTCTCACGCCTATATCCTGATCGACGGAGGTGATCTAGAATCGAGTCAATTCCTTTATGCAGTGAGTGAGACGACAGAGAATATCCGTGACAGCGAGATGGTAGGGGGCAATGGAGGTGACGTACGTTCTCCCTTATCGGTCCTTCAGAGCTACGGTACCGCTTCTCCAGGGAGTATAGGGTATAACGAAAATAACTAGGGCCTTCCAGGAGAGCTACACAAATGACGACGGTATACCCGATCAAAACATAACCGAACTCTACGATATGTTGTTCGAGTTCGAGCAAAGCAGATCTGCGATAAGTAACGTACTGCGGCGAACAGAAGAAGAGGACGGCAGTTACACGTATGATATAGCCGTGATCCGGCTTCTAGAAGACGGGGAAAAGATATCACGAAATCTTGATAATGCTGCTATACTTGAAGAAGAGTTAGAAGATGATGTCAGGCCGTTAAGAGAATCGGGTTACCCCGCTAAGATCACCAGCGGTTCCATGCTCGCCCAGGAGACCACCAGCGAATTGACAGATACCCAGATACAGTCGCTGATAGCAACGCTGATCATAGTCGCCGCTACCCTTACGATAGTCTTCTATTTCAAGGATAGATCCCGTATGGTCGGAGTTATCACCACTATACCGGTGGCTCTGACCACTATCTGGATTTTAGGCACCATGTACGTTTTTGATGTGCCCTTGAATGTGATGACAGTTACGGTAACGGCTCTCACAGTAGGTATGGGCGTCGATTACAGCATCCATATATCTCATAGATTCATGGAAGAACGTTCGTATTCACAGGACCTTTATGATGCTATGCATAAGACCGTACAGAATACGGGAGGAGCGATCTTCGGTTCCGCCATGACCACAGTTGCTGCTTTCGGCGTACTTTCAACTTCGGAGATACCCCCTATCGCTCAATTCGGGGGTATCACCGCATTAGCTCTGTTCTACAGTTTTCTAGCCGCGGTATTCGTACTGCCCGCTTTCCTGATGATCTGGGCGAGATATAAACAGGAGGATCGAAGATGAAAACTACTCTATTTCATCATCCATCAAAATAGATAAGGAGATAAAATGCAATTCATATTCGATATAATACTCTGGACAGGGGTCTTATCCCTTCTCATAGGGTATATGAGAGAATATAAAAAGCACGTGTTCAGGATACTCGGCTTCGGTCTATTGGGTATATTCTGGCTCACTCTCGCCCCTTACTATTTCGGCATAAAAGATTACTTCAACCTCATGTTGGTGGTGGGAGGTTTACCGGTCTTCCTTTACTTTGCTTACCACGAGTATCTCTCTAAAAAGTGGAACGAAGATCCGGATGAGATGAAATTTTTAGCCGGCAGCGCTTCTATAGGAACATTCATCTATTTTGGGATCCAAAGGATACCTATATTGGCGGGTACGCTTATCAATATAGTGGCCGAACAGACAGCCTGGATACTCAACTTGATCGGCTATGATTTTTATGCGGGCGATATAAACTTCGGCGGCAATCCCATCTGGTATCGTACCAGTGCTGAGTTCGTTACTGTGCCTATAGAAGGAACCAGTATCAATATAATACTGGCATGTACCGGACTCCAGGCTATCGCGGCTGCTGGAGCGCTGATATGTTGTACTAGATCCGCAAGAAACAGAAAAGTCAAGAGTTTACTGCTGGTGGTACCGGTGGTCTACGTGGTGAACTTGATCCGCAACGTGCTGGTTATCTACCTAACAGTGGAAGGGATAACTTCTTTTGAAGTGGCCCATAACCAGATAGCGAAAACGTTATCTGTTATAGTCCTGATAATCTTGATGATATCTGTATTCGAGATCATGCCTGAACTGTTCGAGAACATAATGGACCTTTTGAGATTACCTAAACGGAGTCGAAGAGAAGAGGGTACGACAACTGATGATCGAGCGGAAGAACAATTAAGTAAGTAGCTGCTATTTTCAGCCCATGGAAGAACCGCCGTCGGATTTAGACGAGTTAGAGGAAGAGTACGATTATATAAGCGAAGGCCTTCAGAGGTTCGGCCTCACCGACTATCAGGCTAGAACGTATACCGCTCTCGTAGCTCACGGTGTTGCGGACGCCGAGACGATAGCTTCCACGGCCGGCCTTCCACGCACATCGGTTTACAAAGCTCTAGATACCCTTCACGACAGGGGCTATGTCATAGTGAGCGAAGGTCGCCCTAAAGTCTTCAAACCCGCCGAGCCGCTGGAAGTGAAGGGGCGTCTTTCAAGAGAGCTGGACGACGTTTTTGGAAGGTTGAACACCTTGTACGAAACACTATCGGAGAGGGGAGAACCCCAGTTGGTCTATACCATCAACGGTAGAGAAAAAGTGCTGGATAAGATAGCGGAGATCATCGATCGCACAGAAAAAAAGATCATCATATCTTCGCCCAACTTTTCCGCCATCTTGGATCGGTCGGAAAAAGAGCTCGAGTCCGCTGAAAACAGGGGTGTAGAGATCACCGTGGTCACTTCACCGAGAGAAAGAGCCTTCAGCGGTGCCGAGGTGAAAAGGAAAGAGGGTTTGATCGCTACCGATCTGATAAGTGATGGGGAGAGAGCGCTTCTAGCTTCTCCCGCCTTCGAAGCCTGCGGGTACACGAACAATCCTTCTCTCGCTAAACACCTGGTCAACTTTATAGACATACTTATGGAAAGGGAGTGACGCTTTTCGCACTCTTCAGGAGAAAATTTAATTAACTCACTGCTGTATTTCAGTGTGATATGAAAGCAGAAAGTGTGCTCGAACTCGTTGGTGATACGCCTCTAGTAAAATTGGAAAAGAGCAACCCGAACCCTGACGTTCCTATCTATGCGAAATTCGAGAAGTTCAATCCCATGGGCTCGGTCAAAGACAGGATAGCCATAAGCATGGTGAAGGAAGCGGAACGTAAGGGTAAGATAGACGAGGATACTGTTATCGTTGAAGCTACGAGCGGAAACACGGGTCTAGGTCTAGCCATGGTCTGTGCCGTGAAGGATCATCACCTTCATCTCACCATGTCCGAAGGGGTAAGCATAGAGCGGATCAGGATGTTGACCGCTCTGGGTGCGGAGATAGAGTTCACTCCTGAAGAAGAAGGCACCGACGGAGCCATCAAAAGAGCGAAAGAGTTGGAAGAAGAGAGGGAAAATTTTTGGAGACCCGACCAGTTCAACAACGAAGCCAACGTAAAAGCGCATTATGAAACTACCGGAAAAGAGATATTGGAAGATACGGATGGCGAACTGACCCATTTTGTCGCGGGCATGGGTACCACCGGTACATTGATGGGCGTCTCGAAAAGATTGAAAGAGTATGATCCGGATATCCGTGTCGTAGGTGTAGAACCTACGGAAGATTACGATATACAGGGCCTTAAGAACATGGAAGTCGATATCGTTCCCGGTATATATGAACCGGAAAGGCTTGACGAGGTGAGGACCATAGAGGATAAAGACGCCTTCTGTACCGCCAGAGAACTCGCTATCAACGAAGGACTTTTCGTCGGGATGAGTTCCGGTGCCGCGGTCTACATCTCATTGCAGATAGCTTCGGAACTTGACGAAGGTTACATAGTGACTCTTTTACCCGATGGCGGCGAGCGATATTTTAGTACGCCCCTTTTCGATATGGAGGAATGTCTGAGATGCATGTATGAAGAAGGTATGAATTTTTACCATCCTCCAGAGAACAAAGACGAGTACTTGGACCAGATAAAGAAGATAATCAGAGAGCGTAACGGTTGATATACCAAAAAGTTATCAATTCCTTACAGTATGGAGGAGAGATGAGCGGGAGTAATGACGAAAATGAAAATACGTTCACTGTGAAAATAGAGAGATCGGAGGATTATCAGTTCAAAGTGACCTTCGATAAAGAGGATATGGGTGAGTTGGTGACCGACGAGACAGAGAGCGTCGGCGGCGAGGGAAAAGGTCCCAATCCGAGTCGACTTTTGGCGGCTTCGACCTTGAACTGCTTGATGGCAAGCCTGACTTTTTGTTTGAAAAAGAAACGAGTGAAGATAGATTCTCTGAAGGGCGAGATAACGGCAAAGATCGAGAGGGTAGAAGGAAGATTGAGAGTCAAGGAATTGAAGGCCGAAATAAAGCCCGAACTTGTTGACACCTCAGAAAAAGAAAAGCTGGAAAAGTGTATAGATATATTCGAAGATTACTGCGTGGTAACCCAGAGTATCAGAAATGGTATAGAGGTTGACGTAGACGTGGAAGTGTAAATATGGCGGAACAGACAAAATTGCTAGAAGATTTTTCTGACCGACTCGATGAGATCTCAAGGGATGTCAAAAGCTGTACTGAATGCAGACTGCATGAAGAGCGAAGACACGCGGTGCCCGGAGAGGGCGATCATGAAGCCAAGATCATGTTCATAGGCGAAGCGCCGGGTAAGCAGGAAGACGAAGCGGGCAGGCCTTTCGTTGGGAGAGCCGGCGCTCTGTTAGAAGAACTGTTGAAAGAAGCCGGGTTCTCACGAGAAGATGTGTTCATAACCAACGTGGTGAAGTGCAGACCTCCTGACAACCGCGACCCCAGGAAGGACGAGATAGAAACGTGTAAGCCTTACTTGGAAGAACAGATCGATCTTTTGGAGCCGAAACTCATCGTGACTCTCGGTAACCATGCAGCTGAAACCTTGATCGGCCGGAGCGGCATGAAAGATATGCACGGACAAGAGTTCGAGTATAAGGGAGTTAAAGTCATCCCTATGTATCATCCCGCCGCCGGGCTTTACAATCCTGATCTGAAGAGCACCATGAAGGAAGATATGAAGAAGATATGATCCCTTTGATTCTAAGTAAATTTTATTTACCCCCTTCATTCATTAGTTGACCCAAACTTCTCGGGCCCATGGCTTAGGTTGGTTATAGCGTCCGGCTGATAACCGGGAGGTCGGGAGTTCAAATCTCTCTGGGCCCACTCCTTTCTATCTTTTGGGGATCTATCGCTTGGTTTGTTGGGTGTAATACTAGTTGGGCCTATCGCATATATTTAGAGCAAGGCTTTAGGTCGATTTGATCAGCATTATAAACAGCCTCTATGATATATGGACAACAATTTTTTAATAAGATCTTCAGATTAGCTAACGTATGGAAGGACTTTACCTTTGGATGATGATCTCGATCGCAGTTGGTGGGATCGGCTTTTTTATCGCATTCAGTAAAGGGTGGCGTGAGAGGAAAAAGATGTTGCACACTCTTCCTAAAGATACCGCAGAGAGCATCCTAGAGGGTGAAGAGACTCTCCGGGAAATCCTATCAAGCCACACCTTTATCTTTCTCATGGTCTTGGTTCCCGCTTTCATGTACACCGTCCTCGGAGCTGTCTTGATCAATACGATAGGGGTTGAGACCGCTCCTCAGATGCGTGTAGCTGTCGGGGGTTTCCTTGCTTTAGGTCTAAGCTCTTTTTTCGCCAATACCGGAAGATCACTAATATTCGAAGAGGTAATGAATGGATTGAATGAGCGGAAGGCGGGATCGAGAAAGGACTATGGTAAGTATATGATCTTTTTACTCCAATTTGAGACCCCAGCTATATTCGGGCTGCTTTTGTTCATATATGGAGTGGTCTTTTCGGGCATCCTTGAAGGTACTGCAGATCTGAGCATGGCATCCGCTAATATGTATTTCTACGGTACATTGATATTCGGACTGTCAACGGTATCTACTCTATTCATGGGTTGGAACTTCAAAAGGGTAAAGGGTCCAGTGAACGAAGATCAGGATATATTTAAAAAGAAGAACACCCGCCTTGCTTTACCGCAGCCCATATTCTTGACGGGCTTGACTATAGCGATCTTGTTGATGGTAGAGTCAGGCATGATAGGTTGATTGTGAGTGACGTCCTCCTTCACCCTAGAAGGGTGAGGCTTCCTATGGAGTCACTGACTCCTTGCACAAGCCTAGAAGTTGCATTCCGCTCGCCGACTTTTGTTTTACCCAAACACAGAGGCCGGGTCATCGCTTCCAGCTCGAAGGGCCGCGCCACAATACCATGTCAATTCATGATCGGCCCCTGCCTGCAAAAGCGGTCTTTTCAAACTTTCTGCAGGCCCGTGTCTGGAACCTCTGCCTAAACATACCTCTCCAGGTATTTAAGTGTTCATCAGAGGGGTGAGTGAAAGTGGCATTCATCCCCACGGCAGAGCCGTGGGGTTTTCTGCCTCAACAAAAGGATAAAGATCATTCTCTAATTCTCATATCCTTGGAGGAAAACTTCTTTTCCGGTGATTCTCTCATAATCCAGTATAGATTGATAGATATTGTTATAGTGGAGTGATCTTAAAAGATAAAATAACCAAAAGATGAAAGAACCGATAGGTAAAAGAGAACCCAAATAAATGGAAATAAGACCTGTGGATATCAAGATAAAGCCTCCGAATAAACTGTACATCAAAAGAAAAAAGGAAAATATTAAAAGAAGGGGATCAGGGGGTCTCCCATATTTCTGGATCTTCTTCCATCTTTTCTCGGAGAAATCGGGTATTTCCCGATATATCGGCTCATCCATGAAAGGTTTTACCATTTTTATGGAATCAGGCAGTATCTGTTCGTCATTCTTCAATTCAAATTTGATCGTCCTTTTTAAAGTCGTTAGGTTTTCGTTGACTCTAGCTTGTTTGTAAAAGCCGATGATCAAAATCGATAAACCCACTAGTCCCAACATGATGAGAAAGACATTTACTCCACTTGAAAGTACGAACATCCCTGTGATGAAGAGCATACCGATCAACACTAAAAATCCTATTTGCCCATTCTCTATGCTCTTTTTCATCTTCAATAATTCTTCTTCAGAAAGGCCCTTTACTCTTTTTATCAAAGTTTCTTTTTCTTCGATGTTTATTCTTTTCCCTATCATCGTCATTATTATAGGATCCTCGAGGATGAGATTATTATCCTCACGGTTTGCTAAATAGTTGAAGGCTTTTTTCATCCTGATCAATTTTTCATTGAATATCCCGGTCTCAACAGGAAGTTTTCTCTCGCCTTGAAGTTCCAAGACCAATCCAGTTTCTTGTAATTTGTTCAACTTGCTCAGATATCGAGGTCTGATCTTTTTGATTTGGGATAGAGGGATGAAACGATCTTTTATTGGAAAAAGACCGGTTATATCGACTCCATATTCGTGAATAGTTAATCTTTTAGAAAGGATCAAAACCATCATGTAGATCAAAAAGCCGGTTACGGAGGTGATAATAAATGCTAGGATAAGAGCTGAAATTTTTACTGACTTCGTGATCAGGGCTTCGTCTGACTGGGTGATATACAAAGATAAAAATACGAGTAGGAAAAATGCGAGAAGAGAGAGCGATAATAATATGGTAAAGGCCTTTTTATCAAGTTTTTCTTCCTCATAGAGAACTTTTCCTTTTTCCATATGGAAACCTTTATCTTAGTTAGGTAAGTTGTCATTCCCCAAAAAAGTTTATCCATTTATCACTCTAAGAGAGTAAGGTGTTAATTGATTGGAAAATGACTGGATTCAGCTGATGGATGAAGAAGATAAAAAAAGATGGAAGCACTATCAGATAAAATCGTGCCTGATGATCATGCTTGTAGGAGTTGCCGTAGCAAGTTATTTTTCTCTCCGATTTTGGTATACCGGTAGTT
>SL_8KL_010_SEDDRAFT_10001572_pt1 | contig 19824 bp, 7 predicted proteins | sample SodLakKL_010_SED_4_FD_11160 | JGI IMG/M metagenome (IMG submission 11160)
TTCCGCATTTATATCCACTAAGGTTCCCATCGTATAAGGACCGTCATCGGTGACGTCTGTCGCAGTGCCGTTACCGTCATCGGCCATAGTAAGGGTATATTCAATCGCTGTGAAATTCGCCGTTACGGTCACGTCCTGCGCAGGCATGGTAAACGTNGTGTCCGCTACATTCGCATTNTCAAAACTCCCCGCAGGAGCAGACCAGTGCGAAAACTCGTAACCCTCCGCAGAATCCGCATCTATATCCACTAACGTGTCCTCAGTATACGGGCCGGCATCGGTAACATCCGTGGCCGTACCGCCTTCCTCCGGGTCGGCAGCCATGGTCAGGGTATAAGTATCTTCCTCGGCTATGCTGGTAACCAGGACATCGTCTATGTGGAAATAAGACCATCTGTCATTGGGCCCAGCAGAAGCATCCCGGTTATGGGCCACAAAAGTGATTCTTATATCTCCGTTTGCGGTATAATCGTTCAAATCTAGTTCATATTCATGCCAGGTATTTATACCATCCGGAAAATCATCTGCAAGCGTTAAACTATAGGTGTCTTCACCGCCTCCATCAACCTGGACAACCACGTCAAAACCTTCAAATTCATCTGCCCTCACCGCTACATTTATTATTTGGAAACTAAGGGTTGCTTCGCTTCCTGCGGGTAACTCAAAATACGGCGTGTTCAGGGTTGTGGTCCAAGTTCCCCTACCAGGCAGAGGATCACTGACACTGGCGGCAGATGCAGGATTACTTACATAATCATCGGTACTGCGGTCCCAGCCATTTGCAGAGCCGCAATCAGACCAGTCCGCAGGCGGGAAGGTAGTGTCTTCAAAGTCTTCGTTAATATGTTCCGTGGTATCTTGCTGGGGGGTAACCCCTACCAGTGGTTCATCGTCCTCCCATAGATTCATGAAACTTTGATAAAAATCTTCCATGGTTTGCATGAAATAGCCGGACGCATCTTCCCAGAAAGTAGAAGAAGCTTCCTGCAACTCCGCAGTCCCGCCTTCACCCTCACTTTCTGCTAAAAGTTCCTCCAGTAAATTATGCAACAGGCCCGCTTCAATAAGATCGAGCAGGATATCAACCAGGATGCTGCCCGGCGAGCCATCTCCCATTTCATTAATGATTTCATCGGCCTTTGCGTAAATGAAATCGGTCAGACTTTCATCGGCGATAAAATCAGACGCCAGGTTTAAAAGGAATGAAGGGAGGACCTCCCCCATATAATGGGCACGTGTATGCCCGGGATTTTCCGGGTCGTACTCTTCCTGCATGAAGCCGGTAATATTCTCTACCGGCAACCCTTCAAAGCATTCAAACAGGGCCACCAGGAAAGCATGGCTGTTCTCGCCGGAGAAAAGGGCCGAAAGATCGCCCAAGAGCTCTTCCAGGGGAGCCCCCGTAATGGCATCTTTTAAAGCGGTGGTTATTTCTTCTTCCCTGTCGGGGTCGGCAAAATAGTCGCCCAACCCCTGAAGGTCAAAGAAGTCAATAAGTTCATGGGCTACCTCCACCAACCTCTCGTAAACAGTCTGCGGGTTACCTTCCCCGTCTTCAAGGCCTTCCACCTCCAAGACCGAGGCAAGGCCCGCAAAAGGCACGTTGCCCACAAAGCTTTCGGCAAATTCGCCCGGGATCGTTTCCAGCCGCGGGTCGCCCTCTATTTCCGCAGCAATGGCCGGGAAGTCAAAATCATCGAGAAGATCCTCAATGGCATTGAACACGTTGTCCGGGTTTTCTTCATCGGTGACATCATCCACAAAGGCAATTACTTCGGGGCCTACTTCCTCATTTAGGGCCTCGCCCATATCGGAAAAGAGGTCATAGTCAAATACTCCGGCGGCATCCGTGCCCCAGTCGGTAAGGGTACCGGGAGTTTCACCGTCAACCTCGGGTGCCCCGCCGGAAATGAGCCAGGTAAAAAATGCCGTGTTTATCATGTCCGGAATTATGGCCGCCACTTCCGGCCCCAACATTTCACCAACCACGTTATCTCCATCCAGATCCCTGCAACCATCCGGGACCCTGGGGGGAGCTTCAGCTTCAATGGCTTCAAACGAGGAATTCAAGTAATCCTGCAAACCGGAATATCCCAAGTAATCATACTCACGTTTGACAAGGCCGTCTACGAGCCTTTCTACGGCATCCACCAGAGCAACATGGTATGACTCCGCATCTTCTTCCGTGCCGATGGCTTCTCCGAAAGCCTCCATCAGCGTGCCGAACAACTCTTCATTGCCGGCTATTCTCGCCACTACCTGCAGGGCATAATCCACCGGCACCTCTGCTATGTCGCCAAGCACAGTGCTCAGTAATTCATGCTCCAGCAGGTCTATTACGGCGGTACTGCCGTGCTTGATTATGATTTCCACCATGTCTTCCAGGAGTGAAGCCAGCGCGGGATCTTCTATTATCCCGGCCAGGCCCTCCTCCACGCCCGGGCCCAGTTCACCCACTTCGGCAGCCAGATCCCGGGCAATGTCTTTGATCCTGCCGTCCTCGTCGGAAGTTATTTCCGCTGCCAGGGCGGCTACCGGGCCGTAAGAGACATCGATAACGCCGCCAATTAAATTGTTCGCCAGGGCAAAAGTTTCTTCATGTCCGGTAACATCGGCCAGGATACCCCGGATGTTTTCATTTACGCTCTCATCGGCCAAAAGGTCATAGACGATGTTGTAGAGGAAGCCGGTCTCTTCCATTAAGATGTTACTATCCTCCGTATCTTCCGCCAGCAGGTAAGCAGCAATAACGGTACCGAGAACATCGGATAAATTCATGTTTGCTGTTTCATCATCACCGATAATCCCCGCCAAAATTTCTTTTACCGGCTGGATACTGAGGAAATCTTCATCCTGCGGATCTATTGCCAGCAGATCAAAGATGATCTCATCCAGCAAGGCAGGATCCATACTGTCCAGGGCAGCGGCAATTACATCCACGACTTCATCAATATCTATTGTTTTTTCTTCGGCGGTAGTTACTTCTTGCTGGACTAGATATTCACCGCTATCTTCTTCGGATTCCATACCCATCAGCAGCTGGAAGCTATCCGTCCCAAGGGAGGGCACGGACTGAAGCATGCTTTCCTGGCAGAGCTCCTGCAGTTCCGATTGGGCAGACACAGAAGATGTGCTTCCAGCTAAAAATCCTCCAAAAGAAGTTATGTAGCCGGCAAATGCCTCATACAGATTAATCAGGGAAGTAAATATAGATTCTACCGACAGGTCAAAAACTGTTTCGCTGTTTAGAATATTGGACATTGTATTCAAAGCCCTTCTGCCAACTTCGTAATCGACAATTTCGGGGGCAAGATGGTCTCCCACAATATAACCCGCAAATCCGGCCAGATCCTCTTCTTCCAGCAGTTCCACCATAAAACGCGAGGGAATATTTTCCATGATATAACCCAGGCGGTAAGCGCGGCTGACTACTTCTCCGTTTATCTCTTCGGTTTCCTCTTCCAGATAACCGGTAATATTTTCCAGCGGAAAGCCCAGAAGGGACTCTCTCACATCCCACAACATTTGCGCCGGACCTTCGCAGCCTGCACACATTTCCCCACTCTCACAACCTTCACATTCCCCGCACGGCTCACATTCTTCGATATGCAGAGCCGATTTTAATTCAGCGGCGTTTATGCACAACTCGAGATCATCCAGCAGTCCGGCAATACTCTCACGGCCTCCGGCAGGGTCATCCAGGTAAGCACCGATATCGCTTAAGACCGGGATAACCGTATCCGCAGCCTGCTCAAGCAACCAGATAGCCTCCTGGTTGTCTGCCAGCAGGGAAGCCATATCGTCAAGCAACTCCAGCTCGCCCACCAGCACCTCTTTAAGCAGCTCGGAAATATTACTGTCGGGATCTTCTTCCAGAAGGGCACCCAGGGAAGCGGGAAGGCCGGGATCATCCTCCCCCTGAAGAGAATCCGTTATGGCATTGGCCAGCACACTGTCCAGGGATTCGTTGTTCTCATTCTCATAAGTCAGGGCTTCCCCCAGGAAGCCGGAAGCGATCTCCACCACGGAAGGGACAAAATCATCGGCCACTACATCGGTAATGAAGTCGCTCATGTAAGTGGGTAGATAATCTGAAGGGGGCGTTTCGAAATCGCCCTCTATCCATTCCATCATTGTTTCGACAACGGCATTTAATCCGTAACGGCCACCCTGTTCAATTTCTACCCAGGAAACGCCAATCGTTTCTACTGTGCTGTCTCCAGTGGGCTCATTGGCATCATAAAAATGCCACACCTGGTTATCGTTAGCGGGGTCAATATAAGAAAACCCTTCGATATCACCGGTGTTGCGGGGGTCGGTATAGGTTTCGGCATCCGAACCCCAGCAGGCATAATGCACACTCAGGTAAAGGAGGTACTTGAGCCCTCCACCGTCCTGGGGAGCATAAGCAAAGGCATCATCATGGCTGGTATCTCCGGCTTCACTACAGCTGTTGGGAACTTCCCTTGCCGGGCCGATCTGAACCCACTGGCTTTCGTCCCAGATATCCGCCGGCTCCACCCAGCCGATCCAGCCATCATCGGTGAGAAACTTATGCAGTAAATCGTGGACGTGCCCCAGAAAATCTTCGTCCGTCAGGATCTCTACCAGGGTATCTTCTACGGCATCTACGGTCCGGTAGTCGGTGACCACGTCCGCCAGCCCGTTTAAACCCCAGTCTAAAATGTCTTCCGTAATTGCTTCCACCTGATCGTGAAAGAGGTCTGCCAGGCCATCATCTTGCAGGAAGGTGGCCGCCGCCTGCAGCGCCTGCTCCGTGGAAGCATCCAGCAGGTCTTTAATGACTCCCCGGGAATCCGATTCCGGTTCCAGCAGCTCGGCGGGGATATTAACCACGTCTCCCGCCGCCTCTTCGGCTATATCGCTTAACATCTCCTCGGCATCAGCCAACTCGTCCACTATCATGTCAACGGCCTCATCTCCCGTGTAACCGGCATCTTCCACCGTGAACACAAAGTCTTCCTCGCCCTCGGGAGTAGCATCATCAATCATTTCTTCTACCATCTCGTTTGCTGCAGAAATTGCCGCGGGGGGGTCAATGCTCGCCGCCAATTCCTCTCGATAACCGCTTATCCTGTCCGAAAGGTCATCTTCGAAATATCCCGCCTCAAGTTCTTTTAATTCCTCCGCGCCTTCAATTCCGGCCATAAACTCGCAGGCGGTAGAAAATCGCCCCGGGGTGGCAATAACATCCGCAGCCTCGTAGTCCACAAGGAATCTGCTTATAATGCTGTCGGGCAGGCTCGCAGAATCACTTTCGGTTAAAAACTCCGTTACCGGACTCCTTAACCAGCGGAGGCTGCTGGCTACGCGGTCTTCGCTGATCATATTCACCAGCAAAGCCTGCTTATCTGCGTCATAGTCATGCACATAGCGTCGCGGGGAAAGGAGCTTTAAGAGCGGGGTAAAAATGCGATCCAGAAAACCAACGGCGGCAACACCAAATTCGTGCCCGTAATGGAGCAGGTCTTCCTCCAATAACTCCTTATCGCTTTCAAGGCTCTCATGGAAGCCTTCGAAATGCTCATCTTCCAACGCTATTTCCACGATAACCGCCATGACAATATCGGCAATGCCTGCATCATCTGTCACCGGGTAGCCCTCGTCGTCTTCGCTCAATTCGCCGCCCAGTGAAGTGTATAAATCATCCAGGTCAGTCAGGTTTTCCCGCAGCGCTTCTCTGTCTGCATCCCTTTCTTCTTCTTTCGCACAGGAAGGGCACAATTCACTTTCCGTGCAATGGGGGCATAATTTTTCTTCCGCCGCAACGGCATCAGCCAGGCCATGCAAGATGGCTTCCGCAAGATCATCGCCCATTTCCAGGGCATTGTTCCCCTCCTGGAGGTGAGCGGCAAGTTCATCAAGAGGAACATCATTGACTACGGCGGCTTCTTCCAGCATTAAAAAGAGGTCATCCACAAGTTCGTCTATGTCAATACCTTCGTCATCTTCTTCCCCATCGGGCTCACCAAACAGTTCGTCGGTTATTTCTTCCAGAAAACCGGTGAGCTCCGTTATTAAGTCGCTTATCTCTTCGGACTCAAAGTCTTCCAGTGCTTCATCCATTGCGGAAGTAAGCCTTTCGTCTTCCATAAACTCATCCAAATAGTTATCAAGGGAGGGAAAATCTTCCATCCATTCATCAAACACCTCGGCAAGAGGTCCCTCCTCAAGATCCATCAGGTCGTCAATGGCATCAAGCAATTCATCCAGTATATAATCCAGGTGCTCGGCACCTGCCCCCCCGGCCTCCTCGTCAAAGAAATCACTCAAGGGATCCAGGAAAAGCGGCGCATAATCCTCATGCCCGAATAAACCAAACAGCGTATCCGCCCAAAAAGTCAGGAATTCGGCCACATGGAGTTCTGCGCTGCCACTAGGGCAGTTATGGCAACCGTCACCCCTTGCTCCGTCATCCCCCCAAGTATCATGATTCCAGCAGCACCCACCGTTGTCACCGTTGCCTTCTCCCGCCTCTCCTTCCACATATGCATCCAGGAGAAGATCCATATCCCGGGATATCTGCTCCAGGACCTCACCCATGTGACCCTTCGGGGGGCATTCCGTGCATTCCTCGTTTTCCCCTTCACATACCTCACATTTTTCACCCATGAGCACATCCAGCAGCGGCTGATAAAGAACGTCAGGGCAATCAGCGCAGCCTTCCCCATCACAAAGGACGCATACACCCAGCAAATCATCCAGCAGGGGGTTGAGAACTTCATCCATCAACCGGTCCAACAGCGGATCTATCTCCCCGTTATTCTCCTCATCGCCCAGTAGATGGCGGGTAAGCGGTTCCAGCAAAACCTCTTTAAGGTTTTCCAGGTCTGCTTGAAATACTTCGTCTTCCTCCAGGTTCTGGGAAAAATCGTCGGAAACGCCTTCCAGGTTGTCCAGGATACCGTTTATAACCTCACCCAGCCTGCCGTCCAGTTCCTCATCCATCATTTCTTCGATTTTTTCTTCGATGGGGTCAAAAAACAGCACCCTTACTTCCGCTTCAATATCCGAAAGAGCGCCGCCTTCTTCCTGCAGGCTTTCCAGTGCTTCACCAGTGAAGTTGTCCACAATGTCAAACAGCTCTTCCGCCAAAGTTTCATAACGCCCGTCTTCGGTAAAATCAGTAAGGGCATCTTTGAAAAACGCCTTAAAGCTTCCTTCTTCGTCACTGCGGACCAGGTTCATGAGATCGGCGGTAATTTGCTCCAAAAAATCAAGAAATTCCTCACCCTGCAAATGTTCGCCAATGACTTCTCCCAGGATCGATACTAATTCCTCGTCCCGCAGCACCTGGCAAAAAATTTTCTCCAAGGCAGAAAGATGCGGCATGTCCAGGCAGGCATATTCCGTTTCCCCGCCTTCCTGGATGCCGCCCGAAATGGCCTCATTAAAGGCACCGGCCACTCGTTCGTCTTGCAGTACCCGGCCCAAAAATTCATACGAGGTTTTTTGTAAAGAATCAAGGGACTCTTCATCATTCATGCCTGTAAGCATCTGATCAAAATAAGAAGCGGCATTGCTTAAAATATTTACCGGTTCCTCATTTGAATCGTATTCTTCCGGTGAACCCGTACTTCCCGCGCCCAAAACAGAACCGGCAGGTCCCATTAAAGGGTTAAAAACCAGCAGGAAGCTCAAGAATACCGCCACTGCGAATTTTAAAACTTTAACATTACGCCCCGTCCAAATTCCCTTATCCATAAGGAATTCCCCCCTCAAATTTGGCCATAAGCATTGCTTGGATCATGGGCTGTCTGTAAACGGCAGGAATTGAATGATAAAAGAGAACAATTATTTTACTGTCGTTAAGTACCGGTAAGGATTATTAAAAATGGCCGCTATTTTCATTTTAAAATAAAAGGAAAATAAACACAATTATCTAAAGCCATTTTATCATTTATATAAATATTCTGTCAATAAGTATGAGTGATTTTCTTTTTGAGGCAACGAAACCAGGCAACGAAACCTGTTTCGATTATTTTTTTATGGTAATTTTTATGATTCCATAAATTGGCATTAACATTTACCTTAAAGGGCGGTAATGTTAAAATACAGGTATGGATACGCCAGCCTGCCTCAATAGCCGGGAAAATTTGACACCAAAAAACAACTTTGCTTCAACAAGCATACCCCCCGGGCATCCAAAGGGAGCGAATGCACGAATCTTGCTGTCTTCCGTTTTCGGGCCATTCGCACAGGATGATGAATACGGCAGCCGTCACATTAACCCCATGGAACTTTATCACAACCAGGTAACGCATAAGCAGGGAGTTTTCTCGCCACGTCACTTCCACCACTCGTGGGGAATTATGATGATACAGGCAAACCTTTCGGCCCCCTGTACCGTGCTTGACTTTCCCACCCGTAAAGCCTTTGCACGTGAAATTTCCACCAACCGCTACGATATAGTGGGCATTTCTTCCATCGTGGCAAACATGGGGAAGGTGCGGGAGATGTGCCGAATGGTGCGGGAAAAGTCCCCACATTCCGTCATCATCGTGGGCGGCCACGTAGCGGCAATCCCCCATCTAGAAGGCATGATCGACGCAGATTACATCGTCAGGGGAGAGGGGATCTCCTGGATGCGCCGCTACCTTGGTGAGGACACCGATGCCCCTATCTGCCACCCCGTGCTACCCTCCGGCTTTAACCTGCGGGTAATGGGAGTGCGCATCCCCAACCGCTTTAATCCCACTGTTTCTGTAATTTCCTCGGTGGGATGTCCCGAAGGGTGCAACTTCTGTACTACATCTGCTTTTTTCGGCGGCAAGGGGAACGTAATCAATTTTTTCTCAACGGGCCATGAGCTTTTTCGGGCCATGGAACAAATAGAAGCAACCTGCAAAGCACAATCATTTTCCATCATAGACGAGAACTTTCTGCTGCAAAGACAGAGAGCCATGGAATTGCTGGAAAAGATAAAAAAAACAGAAAAAAGCTGGTCCCTTCATGTTTTTTCTTCCATAAGCGCTATCCGGCAGTACACCTACGAAGAACTCCTTGAACTGGGCATTTCTTCTATTTGGGTGGGGCTGGAATCATCCCGGGCAAATTATCGGAAACTAGAGGGGGCAGACACATTTCAACTGGCCCGGGAACTGCAGGAACACGGCATCCTCCTTACGGGCTCAGCAATCATTGGGCTGGAACACCACACACCGGAAAATCTCCCGGATGAAATCGATCATATAATTACCCACGAAATGGATGCCTGCCAGTTCATGCTTTATACTCCCATGCCCGGAACTCTACTCTACAAAGAAATGGAAGAAGAGGGCCGGCTCCTCGATGTAGATATGGCAGATATCCACGGCCAATTTGCTTTCAATTTTCAGCATCCGGCTATTACGCGGAAAGAGTCTAAAAAATTCTTGGACCTGGCCTTTCAACGTGACTACGAGCGGAACGGCCCCACCCTCTTCCGCATGTTCCGTACTACTTTTAAAGGCTGGAAACGCCATCGGAATCACCCGGAACATCGGATACGCCGGCGATACCGAGGCAAAGCCACGCTTCTACGCTACGTTTACCCGCCCGTGCTGTGGGCCATGGAAAAAATGCTCACGAGCAAAAACAGCTCCAATACCGCCCAAGTCCGGATGCTACGCGAAGAAATGGAGCGGGAATTCGGATTGCCCACCGTGGCAGTATCAAGGTTGCTGGGCCTGTTTTTCCGGCTGTCCGGAAGCCGGGAAGAAAAACGCCTGGCCCGGGGACAAACGTATGAACCACCCACCATCATTAGCCGCAAGAACTGGAACCAAAAAACTTAATTCCCTTAATAAGTAAACCCAAACATGGAGAAAAGCTGCCGGTATGGAGACAGGGTTTTCTAACATTATTGGGCAACTAAGCAGAAAACCCCCTCTTTTTCCTGGTCCTTTCTCCGGAATACATTACCAGCATAAAGGCAGACGATAAAACCAAAAGGGCTATGCTTGCAAGCTGTGCCTCGGTCAACCCCATCCAGTATGGTTGTGAATGCCATTCCCTAAAAAACTCCGTTACAAAGCGGATCAAGCCATAGCCCCCCACCAGGAAAAAGGTGATAAAACCATGATACCTTTTGAACCGGCGCAGGTACATACTGAAGAAGAAAAGCACCAGCATGGCCGCAGCGGCATAAAGCTGAACCGGGTGGCGTGGTTCCGGGCCAATTTCCACCATGGGCACTGCCCAGAACACATCACTGACTTTCCCGTAACAACATCCGGCAAAGAAACAACCAACCCGCACAATGACATAAGCCAGGGCATAATACGGGAAGACAGCATCTGTGCACCTGAGGAAACTTTCTTTCCGCCAGCGGCTCCATAAAAAAAGCCCCAGCGCCAACCCACCCACGGCGCCGTGAACAGAAAAGAGGGCAAAACGGAACAGGTATATGTATTCGGGGTAATCCTGGAAATACCCGGGGTTCAAAACCACATAAAGCACCCGGGCACTTACCAATGCTAAAATCCAGGAAATAATAGAGCCTTCCAGCGCCTGCCGGAGGGTAAAACCAAGGCGACCGGCATGGCTAAGCCCCACGGAAAAACCTACAACCGCTGCCAGGACCATCATCACCCCATAAGGCGGTAAAACATGTTCTCCGATGGTAAAAATTTCAGGATTCAAAGCAGCCATCCCCCTGCCAAGCCATTTTGATATTTTAATCCCCCGGGAAGGAAGATATCATTCCTTAATAAACTAAACATCCTTCTTCCATTCTTTGATTTTTTGGATAAGGATTTTACGGTAAACCCTGTTTGTATTCACGGCCCAAAGGGCAGTTACCGGGCTTTTGGTAAAAATCAAAGTCTTGATAAACTTAATAAATAAAACCCACCGGTTAACCAGGGCCGAGTAACAGTCAATCATGGCTTTTCTGAACTCCTCAGTGGCCATACGGGAGGGTTCAAAAAGAATTTCTGTCATATCGTATTTTTCCCAATCGGCGGGGTAACCCGTATAAAGCAACCTACCGCTTTCCCTATATTTTTCGTATGTCCTGGTGCCGGGGTAAGGGGTCAGAATGGTGGGCTGCATAACATCAATCCTCGAATCTTTAATATATTGAGCACGGCTGCGCAAGTTCTCAATGCTGTCGGCGTCGGTCCCGAAAATAAACCCGCCGAGGATGGCAATACCATGTTTGTTAATAAGCTTAAAAACCTCATTATAACGCTTCAGGATGTTTAAATTAACCTTTTTGCCCAGATCCTCCAGGGCGGCTTCCTTTTCCGATTCCACCCCGATGAGCATCATCCGGCACCCGCTCCTGGCAGCATAATATAAAACTTCTTCATTTCGGGTTACGTTTAACGAGGTCTGGCAAAACCACCTCTTGTTTAACTTTTTTTCGATCATTCCCTTGAACAATAAAATAGCACGCTCTTCCTCTTCTTTACCACTGCCTATCAGGTTGTCATCCACAAAAAATAATTTTTTCTGGGGAATAAGCTGTAACTCCTCCAGAATCTCTTCCACAGGCCTACGGCGGTAATTGCGCCCGTTAAAGACAGTTACACTGCAGAAATCACAGTGCATGGGACAGCCACGCGTCGTCTGCACGGAAGCGAGTATGTACCTCTTATCAAATAATTCTCGCCGTGGAAGGGGTACACCTTCCAGGGGCAGCAATTCTCCGTGGTAAAAGTTTTGCAAGGTTCCCGCTTCAAAATCGACAATTACTTTTTTCCACACACTCTCCGCTTCACCAATCACCACGGAGTCCACAAACTCAAGGGCTTCATCCGGCAATATAGAGGCATGAATGCCTCCCATGATGGTGGGAATGCCTCTCGACCTGAAAACCCCGGCAACCTGGTAAGCCCGGTTTGCGGAAGGGGTGTAAGCAGTAATCCCCACCAGGTCAGCCCGGCGATAACTAAAAACCTCGAAGTTTTCGTCAAGAATTTCCACTTCCCAATGTTCAGGAGTTAGAGCAGCAATAATTCCAAGTCCCAGCGGTTGGTAGGTGGAATAACGATCGGTCTGGAACTGGGCTTTCCCAGGTGTTACCGGATTTATGAGCAACAATTTTTTTTTCATTTTACTTCCTTTTCTCTATCGTTATTCCACGGAAATTATGTAATAATATAGAGGCTGGCCTCCCTGCTTTAGTTCAACTTCCAATAAAGGAAAAGCCTCCTTGATTAACGACATCAGGGATGCGGCATCTTCATAAGGGGTATCCCGCCCCTGGAGCAGAGTGATTATTTCATCATCTTCACCCCGCATTTTCTGCGCCAAATCAAATGCAACCCCGTTAAGGTCCTTTCCCCAACTGCATATATTTCCATCGAAAAGCCCCAAATAGTCCCCCTGTTTTATCACAGTGTCCGCCACTGTGGCGCTCCTGGTAGCAAAAGTCACCTCACCGGTTTTCACCCCGCCTGCTGCCCTCTCCATAGCGATCTTGTTATCAGTCATTTGGGCTGTCGGCTTGAAAGCCAGGAGCGCTGCCAGCCCCTGGGGAACGGTAAATGCCCCCAACACCGTCACTTCTTTTTCACACAGTTCCTGCACCTGCCGGGCAACCGGCTGAACGTTTTTGTTATTAGGCAAAATAATAACCTGCCTATATGGAACCTTTAGAGTCGCTTCCAGCACATCTTCCACCCTGGGGTTCATGGATTGCCCCCCCGGCACAACTTCATCCGCCCCCAGGCTTAAAAAAATTTTCTTCAGGCCGTCACCCGGAGCTATAACTATAATTCCGGTTTTATTTGCCTGACCGTTTTTTGGAGGTAACGGCTGCCAACCTTCCTGCTTGCCCGCGGAAGTGGATAAATGAGAATGTTGTTCTTGCATATTTTCTATTTTTAAATCATGAAGGGTACCGTACTGCAAGCAGGTACTTATAACTCGTCCCGGTTCTCCCGTATGAATATGCACTTTTATTATCCCGCCCTGGTTAACAAGCAACAGGGATTCACCCTGCTGTTCGAGGATACGACGCAGTTCCTTATCCCTACCACCTGCTCCCTTGATGACTAGCTCACTGCAATAAATATTTTCGAGGTTAAAACATGCGGCCTGCTTCTGGCGGGCTAAAAAGGGCTCATGGCCGGTTTCAAAATCTCGCCCTACAGGTTCCCAAAAATCACCCACATCATTCCGCAGGGAATAAAGGCACCCTTCCATAAAAATAATGAGGCCCATGCCCCCCGCATCCACTACTCCGGCCTCTTTCAAAGCGGGTATCATATCAGTAGTTAGGGCAAGCATCTCTTTGCCACTACTGATAGCCTCTTCCAACAAACCGTGGATATCGGCGCCGCCGCGGGCTGCTTTACTTGCTCCCCGGGCCGCCTCCCGGCCCACGCTAAGGATGGTTCCCTCCACAGGGTTGGAAACAGCCCTATAGGCGAAAACCACGCTGTACCATAAAGCCTTGCTCAGCTCCCGGGCACTGGCATTTTTTTTCCCCTGTAGCCCTCTGGCAATACCTCGCAATAATTGGGAGAAAATCACCCCGGAGTTCCCGCGGGCACCTAAAAGCGCCCGTGAAGCCACCAGGCCGGAAAGCTCACCCAGAGAGTCTCCTTTATAACCGAAGCAAACCTCTTCTACTTCTTTTAAGGTGGCCCTCAGGTTGGTGCCGGTATCTCCATCGGGAACCGGAAAAACATTTATTGCGTTGATGGTTTCTTTCTCCTTTTCCAGTAGACGGCAGGCACCACCAATCATTTTTTTAAAGTCTTCCGCAGTAAGGAAAACAGGCCCTGCATCCGTTTGAGTTTTCATAGGCCATCCTCCTTTTTATGCAGGCAGAGCCTAATACTTTGGCCAGTAGGCCACTCCTATAGCCCCGGGGCCAATATGTATGCCAATGGCGGGGCCCAGTGTCCAGACATCCAGGACAGCCTCGGGGGCTTCACGGAGGATAGCTTGCCTGACCTGTTCCATAGCATCAGGAGCCAGGCAGTGGCCAACCCCCACCCTCAAGGCTCCATATTGGCGGGGCATTTCCTGCAAAATTCTATCTACGGCCTTCTTCCAGGTCCTAATTTTATCCACTACTTCAACCCTGCCGTCCTTGATGCAGAGAACCGGCCTGATTTGCAGGAGCGTCCCCAGCAGCGCTTCAGCGCCGCCGATACGGCCGCCTTTTTTCAAGTAATCCAGGGTGGCGGGGAGAAAATAAAACGATATTTCCCGGCGCACTTTCTCCACCCGCTCCACAATTTCCCGGCGCCCAAGACCTGCCAAAGCGCCTTCTGCCGCCTCCAAAACCTGGTAGCCCATAGGCCCTAGTATTTGCAAAGAATCAACTACGGTAATTTTGCTTTCATCCACCATCTTCGCCGCCGTCCTGGCACTCTCCACTGTCCCGCTCAACTCCGAGGATATATGGATGGAAACAACCTCCTTGCCATCCCCCACCAGCTTTTCGTAAATTTGAATAAACTGCCCCAGGGGAGGCTGGGAAGTCACGGGAAGCCTTTCGGAACGTTCTACGCGGTCAAAAAATTCCCGGAGATTAACCATCCCATCATAAATAAAGCCGTCTTCAAAGTTCACAATAATGGGAATTACGGTAATTCCATACTGATGAACTTTTTCCTCAGGCAGGTAGGCCGTCGTATCCGTTACTACAGCCACATCAGGCATAACCTTTATCTCCTTTACCGGCAAAAAGCCGGAGACTTTTGTTTACAGGCAGCAGTTTTGCCCCATCATGCCAGGCACAATGTGTTAATAAAATATCAGGTCACCCAAGCCCTGCAGTCTTTTTATGCGGCCAGTTGTTGCGTACAAGGAAAGTAGGGGGTTCATATGTCCAACCCCGCTCCAATCGTTTTTTTTCCCGATGGCTGATCCATTGCAACAGTGGGCCCAGCATACGTGTCGCCATAACAGTCGGGGAGCCAAATTCACCCTCCATTTCTTTCCTTAACGCCCGAACCTGGGAAGCCCCGGGGTTTTCTTCATTTTCAAGCCGCCGCTCCATAGCCCACAGCAAGGGGGGATAAACATAACGCAGCGAAAGAATATCCCGCCGGAATCTCTCCCGCACGCGCTGGTTCGGATGATTCCGATGACGCTTCCAGCCTTGAAAATTTGTCCGGATCATACGAAACAAACTCGGGCCATTCTTTTCAAAGTCCAATCGGAAAGCCAAATCCAGATATTTTTTGGAGTCTTCCCGGGAAATGGCTTCATGCTCAAAGTGAAAGGCAAACTGACCGTGCCCATCAGCCGGGTCTATATCCAGCACTCTTCCCTGCTGCTCCAGTTTGCGGTAGAATTCGGTGCCGGGCCCCGGTGAGTAAAGCATAAACTGGTGGTAATCAGTATTATGTGCAACGGCATGCTCAATTTCCTCCCGGATGTTTTGCGGAGTATGGTGTTCCAGGCCGATGATCGTTGATCCCATAAGGACAATACCGTGTTGCTGCAATTCCTTTGTCAGGTGCAAGGTGTCAACATCCCTGAGCTTGACATATTCTGCCCGGGGTGATTCCAACCCAATCCACAGGGAAGCTATCCCCAGTTCGAGAAGTTCTTCATAAGTATACTTTTGTATGGCATTTGCTGAAGAGAATACGTGAAGCGACCAGCTTTTTTTCTTTTGCCGCATCAAGTCCAATAGCTCCATAGCGCGCCTTCTATTAAGCAGGAAATTCTCGTCCATGATAGAAAAGGATTTAGTTTGCAGTACAGTTTCTGCTTCTTCCATTACCCGAAATAGCTCTTCACCCGTTGAGAAAAAGTTAATCACGTTTCCTTTACCGCCAAAAAATGCGGAAGTGGTACAAAAGTTACACCCCATAGGACAGCCAACGGAAGGTATGATAACAGCCGTAGCATAGTCCAGGTTGGGAAGCCCAATTCCCATTATGCGCAGGCCAAACCCTGAGGATAGCACGGGATGTTTTATGGGAGCATCCGGGGCTTCCCCCAGGTACTCTCTCATCCAGGCAATCCCCTCACCCCTGACAATATGGTCGGCATCTATATCCCGTTCAATTTCCGGGAACGATGTTACATGCCCCCCAACAACAATGGCGGCATGCGGTAAGACCTCACGCACCAGGCGGCACATCTCCCGAACTTTGCCCACGTTAACAGCGATGGAGGAAATACCCACGACATCATACCGATTAGCTTTTAACTCGCGCACAAAAGTTTCGCGGGTGGGAAAATCAAGCACCGTGCAGGAAGCAGAAATGTTTGCCTGGATCATTCTGATTCCCCAGGAACCATGAAACCGACGAGGCGAAAATTCTCCCTGTTCCCTGGTAACCTGGTTGTGAAAAAGCTCCATGGGTTTAATGGCGCGGCTGCCGTATTCATCATCCTGTGCATAAGGGCCGAACACAGAAGTCAATAAAACGCGGGCATTCGCCCCCCTGGGATGACGCTGGACGATCGGACGCATTAAGGACGAAATGGCATTTACATCCATTTTATGGTATTTTCCTTCCCTAATATGAAATAGCCTTTTTTTACATGCAGAACCTTCTTGAAGCAGAAGATTAGCATATTTAAAATTTTCTGTCAAGGTATCGCGATCATTCACTGAAAATCTTACTAAAAGAATACCGACTCGCTCGCAAAGAAATCTTACTTAGGGAATGTGAATTGAAGATGATACTCTTGGATGATACTCTTGAATCGATAAGATTCTTATGTGACTTGACACGGATAGCAGTAGTGGGATTCCGGCATTATACCCTTAAAACCATCTTGAGAACGATCATAATCCACCGATCCGCGCCGGGTTTGTTTAAGCATATAGACGGATACCCTTCCGCCGGCATGCTAGTAAAGATGCACCTTTTCATCATATTCAATATCAAAGGAGAGGCCTTCTACCACTTTCTCGTATTTTTCCACGAGTTCCTGCTGATCCCTGCCGCCAATAAAGATGTTGGCCAGTTCGTAGCTGTAACTATCCTGGCCCTGCAGCTCATCAAGGTGAATGCCTTCAGGCACTCTGATAATCACTTCCAGGCCGGGGATGAATTTCTTTAAAATATTGATTTCCTTTTTGGTGGGCGCCATTTTTACCATACCCGGTTCATAGGTGCGCAGCATAAAGTTGGCCGCTTTGTTAAAGTCCCCCCTATAATCCAGCGTCCTGGGTTTCTGACCCAGGGCAAGGTTTAACATTATGGAAAGGTGGGAGATGCCGTGGACCTTTTCGAAGATATCTGTATGAGCCTGGGAAATGCGGGGATTTATTTCCAGCAGATAGACTTCATCGGCAGTTTGGTCATAGAAAAATTCAATGTTAAAAGGGTAATTATCCAGGCCTATCTGGGAAATTATGCGCCGGGCTACATCGGACATGCGGAATTGAATTTCCTGCGGCAGGGCCGAAGGATACTCATAACGCGAGAAGGAAGGCCTGCCCCCTTCCCGCATGGAATCCACCACCCCGTAAGACACCACCCGCCCGTTAAGCACATAGCCTTCCAGTGTGCACTGGTGGCCGGTAATCAGGCTTTCTGCAATGCAAGTTTCTTCCATATTGGCAAACTCTTCCGGCATATTATACAGGTGCATTAACTCGGTAAAGGGCCCGGTAATAAAATCGATGTTGTCTCTTATTTCCGGCATAACTTCGTAAAACTGCGCTTCCCCGTTGATGCGAAAAGCCAGGTAAGAGCGGAAAGACTTGATGGGTTTGATCCAAAATGGCGGGATGATGCCAATCTTTTCATAAGCTTCAGGATCAAAGGGGTTAAAAACTTTATAATAGGGAATGTGCTCGCTTATGACCTTGTCCTGTTCCAGGCGGCTCCAGAATTTATGGTCACATTTTAATATACTTTCCAGGGAAGGGCCGGGAATCTTGTAATCATGGGCAATAATGGGAACCAGGATGTTGCCGGGAAAATCGTAGTAACTGGCTACCGCATCAATGGTGCCGTGTTCATCTATCCTTTGCCGGCAAAGGTTGATGAGCTGTTGGATATCATAACTTTCCACGCCCCTTATCTCCGAAACATGCAGGGCAGGCAGAAAATCACAGTAGGCCGCCTCCGCCAGCCTCTGAAGTTTTTTCAGGTTAAACTCATCCAGGCCAATAATAAAGACCTGCTTTTTGGACATATCTCAAACTCTCCTTAATGTATTAAATTGACGAGTTTTACAATAAATCACGCTTCACCATTTCATCCCAGGTTTTGCTGTATATCCGCACATCCCCTTCATATGCGTCGAGGGTGGCCCTGATAATAAAGTGGGTTTTGGTGGAGGTGAGGATGGTGCGGGTTTTGGTATATACAGACCAGTCGTCACGTTCAAACCGCCTTTCACCGGTCACTTCCCCCCTCAAGGTATCGTAATTGTTGTTCCGGTATATATATTTTTCTTCCACGTTCTTTTCCGTGGTCCAGTTTATATCATCCAGCCGGGTTTTGGCATCATTGTTGATCACGTGCAGGGTGACTTTATTGGTGCGTAAGTTATGAACTACTTCCCACTCTTTCACTTCGGGACGCAGGACCGTGGAAGGCCTCAGCGCTTGCAACCGGGGGAAACCGAGGTCACGCAGGCCGGTATCTCCCTCACTGCTCAGGCGAGTCGGCAGCGTTATCTGTGAGTCTGCCGGGTAGATGGTTAAGCGAACCGGTTCCGGAGGCGGCCACACCAGTGGCCAGTAAGAAGTAGATAAGGAGAGCCTGATCTGGTGGCCGGCGGGGAAACGCTGCGCAATATAGTTTAAAGGCATGTAAATGTTATACACCTGCCCGGGCTCAAGCTCGGTAGGGTGTTCATCACTTTCACGGTGTGTCAGGTTTAATACGCCGTAGGTCACGCGGGTGGAACGACCGTTGGGGGCTACGTCGCATATGCGTGCCGCCAGCATTGCCACCGGTTTATTGCTGCTCAAGCGAATTTCCAGTTCGGGCATTCCCAGGATTTCTACATCTTCCGGCAGAGGCGGGGTATCAAAAACCAGCGCGCCTCCGTCTTCTTCTCTCTGATCGCTGGGGAGATCCGTATCTGCAGCATAAGAGCACCACTTTCCGGCAAACAGCCCCACGCTCAGGGGGCTTTGGATGGTAAGCTCCGGCATAAAATCCGGAACCCGGTCGTCTATATCAAGAAGCCCGTGCTTCAAATAATACTTCTTCTGTTCCACATTGCCTGTGGGGTAACCGGATTCGGCCACCCAGCGCCCGGGGCGGGTAGGTGATATGGGAGAAACCGTATCCTGCATCCAAACGCGCAAGGCCGGCTCTTCATCGATGCCGTTTCTAACGCCTTTGAGCCAGCGATCCCACCACCTCACGGCTTCGCGGGGAAAATCAATGTTATCGCCCAGTTCGCTGTAATGGGGGTACTTATGGCCCCAAGCCCCGATTAATCCTTTTACCGGGGCTGTCAGGTTTTCCAGCAGCCGGAACACGGTATTGGAATAACCGTCAGTCCAGCCGCTGATGGCATAAACGGGGCATCTGATAGCTTCATAATCCATACAAACGGAGCCGTGCTTCCAGTAGTCGTCAAAACGCTGGTGTTCCAACCACTTTTTCAACCATAAGCCGCTTCCCTCCAGGCGCTCCAGCCACATTTCCCGCCATTTCTCCCCCACTAGCTCGGGATCGGGAGGGCACGTGTTATAGGCAAACATGGTGGAAGCCCAGGAGAGATTATCAGAAAGCAGGTTGCCACCCATGTAATGCACGTCGTCGGAGTAGCGGTTATCGGAAGAGGCCACGGTAATGACCGCCTTCAGCTCCGGTGGCTGCAGGGCAGCAATTTGCAGCCCGTTGAAGCCCCCCCAAGAAATACCCATCATGCCAATATTACCGTCGCACCAAGGTTGAGAAGCAATCCAGCGCAATACTTCCA